>OGCQ01003718.1_pt1 | contig 13329 bp, 10 predicted proteins | sample 1570161 | NCBI WGS metagenome assembly OGCQ01 (sample SAMEA4384402, study PRJEB24528) | human gut metagenome
TATAACATAGGCTTTTCTTGTTTTTTGCATTACACCAAAGTCTATGGATATACCATCTATTAATGAGTATTGCTCAGCAATAATTTCTTCTTCATTTTCTTCACCTAAATGCTTATATATCTCCATTAATGACTTATATAACTTAGGAAGATATTTTTCTATTTCTCTTAGTATTACATCTGCTCTAAATATGAACATTCCAGAATTCCATAAATAGCTACCCTTTAGTAAGAAATCTTTAGCCACTTCTAAGTTAGGCTTTTCTGTAAATCTTTCTACTTTAAAAGTAGGTATTTCAGCTATGGCTCTTTGTCCCATTTCAATATATCCATATCCCGTTTCTGCTCTTGAAGGGGTAATACCTAAGGTTACTATCCCTCTTTTCTTGTTAGCTATTTCAACAGATTGTGATAATGTCTCAATATACAATTTTTCATTTTCTATATGGTGGTCCGAAGGTAAAACAACCATAATAGCATCATTATCTTTTTTTAATAATTTTACAGCAGATAGTCCTATACATGTTGCAGTTTCCTTATTCATTGGCTCTGTGAAAATATTGTTTGAATTAATATTATCTAATTCTACTTTTACCTTATCCTCATAATCTTTATTAGTAACAATATAAATATTTTCTACTGTATTTTGTAGAAAGCTTTTATCATTAATAACTTTTAAAAATTGTTTAGGCCTTGCTGATCTAGATAAAGGATAAAGCCTGGTCCCTTTTCCTCCTGCTAATATTAGCCCGTATATCAATAATTTTCAACTCCACGTAAATACTTTGATATATCTTATGCTATGTATAATTTTTGGTGAAAATTTATAAGTCTATATTTACTGAGAATCTCATGCCTCCTTAAAGAGTTGATTTATTAAATTCATTACATTTATAATAAAAATAACTTAATTTAGGGATCCAATTCACTTAAAAAGTATGTATTATACTAATAATAAAATTTACAAAATTCATAAAATTTATATATTGACAATTTTTTTAATTAATAATAAAATTGGATTATCAATTAAATATTCCATTAAGAGGGAGTAGTAGAAAATATAGCATCAACATTCGCGGTCTTTAGGCCTGGTGTTATATACCAAATTGGTTACGAGACTTTTAATACAGTTTTTCACAAAACGAAAATTGTATTAAGAGTCTCTTTTTATATAGCTTAGGTATATTCACAGGTAAATCTAAAAAAGTATTTTTTATACACCCATGAATTTGATAAAATTTATTCTAATGTTTGGAGGAATTATTAATGAAAAAGTATTTTTCAATGTCCTATGAAGAAGTATTAAAGGAATTTAATGTTTCTAAAAGCGGATTAGAGGACAAGCAAGTAAGTTCTAATACTGAAAAATTTGGACTTAATCAATTAACAGAAAAAAAGAAGCAAACTGTATTACAAGTTTTCCTTAGTCAATTTAAGGATTTATTAGTCTTAATATTGATTGCTGCTGCTATTATATCAGCAATTACAGGTAGCTTAGAAAGTACACTTGTTATTTTTGCAGTAATTATCCTTAATTCAATTCTTGGAACAATTCAGCATTTTAAAGCAGAACAATCACTAGATAGCTTAAAGGCTTTATCATCTCCCTCTGCTAAGGTATATAGAAATGGTAAAAAAATAGAAATACCTTCTAAAGAATTGGTACCTGGAGATATTTTAATTCTAGAAGCTGGAGATATGATTTCTGCTGATGGTAGAATAATTGAAAACTTTTCACTTCAAGTAAATGAAAGTTCTCTTACAGGAGAATCTGAAAGTGTAGATAAATTTGTTGATGTTATAGAAAAAGAAGAAATCTCTCTTGGTGATCAAAAAAATATGGTATTCTCTGGTTCACTAGTTACTTATGGTAGAGCTTTAGTAGTAGTCACTGCCACTGGAATGAATACTGAAATAGGTAAAATTGCTCACTTAATGGAAGAAACTCAAGAAAAAGAAACACCACTTCAAGTTAGTTTAGATGATTTTAGTAAAAAACTTGCTTTGGGTATAATGGTTGTTTGCGTTGTAGTATTTGCTCTTAGCCTTTACAGAGGAACTACTATTTTAGATTCTCTTATGTTTGCTGTTGCATTAGCTGTTGCTGCTATTCCAGAAGCTTTAAGCTCAATCGTAACAATTGTACTAGCTCTTGGAACTCAGAAGATGGCTAAAGAACATGCCATAGTTAAAAAGCTTAGAGCTGTTGAAGGTTTAGGCTCTGTATCTGTAATATGTTCAGATAAAACTGGTACTTTAACACAAAACAAAATGACAGTTAAAAAGGTATTCCTTGATAATAAATTAATAGATGGAGAAGAATTAGATCTTAATGATGAATTAGCTAATTATTTAATAAATAGCTCAATTTTATGTAATGATTCTACATCAAAAAATGGCGTTGAAATTGGTGATCCAACTGAAGTTGCACTTGTTAATTTCGGACATAAATTATCTTTAGATGAATTAGACGTAAGAAAATCTTATAAAAGATTAGGTGAAATACCTTTTGATTCTGATAGAAAGCTTATGAGTACTCTTCATAAATTTGATAATAAGAATTTAATGTTTACAAAGGGTGCTTTTGATGTATTACTAGATAGAATAGTTAAAATAAAAACTTCTTCTGGTGTAAGAGATATAACTTATGAAGATAAGCAAAATATAATAAATGCTAATAAACAATTATCTCAAAGTGGTTTAAGAGTTTTAGCCTTTGCTTACAAAGAATTTACAAATCCTGAACAATTATCTTTAGAAGATGAAAATAATTATATATTTATAGGTCTTATCTCTATGATAGATCCACCAAGAGAAGAGTCTGCTGCAGCAGTTAGAGATTGTATAACAGCTGGAATTAAACCTGTTATGATAACTGGAGACCACAAGATTACTGCATCAGCTATAGCAAAACAAATTGGTATATTAAGAGATGGTGATAAAGCTATTGAAGGTGTAGAACTTGATAAGATGTCTGATGAAGAATTAAAAGAAAATGTTGAGCATATTGCAGTTTATGCAAGAGTTTCTCCTGAACATAAAATAAGAATAGTTAGAGCCTTCCAAGAAAAAGATGAAATTGTTGCAATGACTGGTGATGGTGTTAATGATGCTCCTGCACTTAAACAAGCTGATATAGGTATTGCAATGGGTATAACAGGAACAGAGGTATCAAAGGATGCTGCATCTGTTATATTAACAGATGATAACTTTGCTACTATAGTTAAATCAGTAGCTAACGGAAGAAATATCTATAAGAATATTAAAAACTCTATTAAGTTCTTATTATCTGGTAATACTTCTGGTATATTATCAGTATTATATGCCTCAATAATGGCTTTACCAATGCCATTCCATGCAGTACATTTATTATTTATTAACTTATTAACAGATAGTTTACCTGCTATAGCAATAGGTATGGAAAAATCTAAAAAGGATTTATTAAAAGATAAACCAAGAGCTAGAAACTCTTCTATTTTATCTAAAGACTTTATATATGAAATATTACTTGAAGGTATAGTTATTACAATATTTACTTTAGCAGCCTTCTATATAGGTTTAAAAACTGATAACAATGTTGCTTCTACAATGGCATTTGCAACACTATGCTTAGCAAGATTATTCCACGGTTTCAATTGTAGAGGAGATAAATCTATATTCTCTATAGGATTATTTACAAATAAATTTAGTTGGATGGCTTTTTCAGCTGGTTTAATATTATTAAACTTAGTATTATTTGTACCATTCTTAAGAAGATTATTTGAGGTTGCTACATTAACTGGTTCACAAGTAGGATATATTTACTTATTTGCATTTATTCCAACCTTAATAATTCAAATAGTTAAGGTTATAAGAGATATAGTTACTAGCAAAAAAGAGTCTGAAACTTATGTTAATAATGAAAATAATGATATTAGCAAAGTAGCTTAATAGGTAAGAGTGAATAGGTAAGAGGTAACAGGTAAGAGAGAATAGTTATGAGTTATGGAGAAGTTCAGCTGGAGCTGAACTTCCTTTTTTATTTTTATGGAATTTATAAACCATTCCCTTATGGATAACTTTTATAATTTTTTGTCTTTTATATTATAGTTAATTTCGAATTCTGGCATTCCTGTAACATATGGAGCTATTTCATAATATGGAAAATGTATTATAATTTTATTATCTTTAATGTAAAAGCTTTGATTTTCCTTTATTCCATTAAAACCTTCCTTACCTGTAAAATAGTACTCTGGATGCTTGCTTATTTGTTTTAATATCTCAGTATTAATATAAGTCTTATAATCATATCCTTCCTTGAATAAATCTCTTAACATTAATTTATTTCCTGTTTTGCTATCAATATTATATGTATTTCTAGTTATTATTCCATGAGCACCACCACTAAATTGATAGTAATCTATATAAAAGCTTAATATCTCTTCATTATTAGTTAATGTATATCTAGCCATTAATTCATATGGTATATTGGGTTTTAAATCTTCACTTGTATCCTTTGTTTCTTTTATCCACATATTAGTCCAATCTAAAATTTCTTTGTTGATATCTTTTTCTTTATCTTCATTATTTAATCCAACTATTTGAGGTATTTTTACATCAATATTTATAAAGTTAGTTTTTTCCTTTATAACCTTATCCACAAGATTTATTTTTTTTACATAATTATCCTCATTTTTTATCAACATAGCCTGTGGATAAATCTCCCAAATTTTTAAAAATAATACCACAATTATTAATGCCCTAAATACTTTCTTCATAAACATTACTCCTAATCACATATAAATATTTTTGAATATTACCAAAAATCTAATTTATTGTCTTATTTTATTATCTACAATATTGTTGATAATTATTTGATAGATTTCAACATATTTTTCACAACTTATCCACATGATAATGTGGATAATGTGTGTAACATACATAATTTAACTTCAATTACTTATAAAAACACCTTATATTTCTACTTTAATTCTCTGATAACGAAAATTGTGGATAACTTTAAACTTTTTGTTTAAATAAACAAAAAATCATAGTGTATTACTTCACACTATGATCTTAAACTATATTATTTTATCTAAATTTATTCATCAGCTTCTTTAGTTTTTATAGAAGTACTTATTAATGAATTTAATTTTTTAAGCTCTTCTGAAGATAAATTTCTCCAGCTACCTATCTTTAAATTACCTAATTTTATATTCATTATTCTTATTCTATTTAATTTAGTCACATTATATCCTAAAGCTTCACACATTCTCCTTATTTGCCTATTCATACCTTGTGTAAGTATAATCCTAAAGGTTCTCTCATTTATCTTATTTACTATACATTTCTTTGTTATAGTTCCTAATATTTTAACACCGTTAGACATAGAGTCTATAAACTTAGTATCTATAGGTTTATCTACAGTCACTATATACTCTTTTTCATGATTATTCCCAGCTCTTAATATTTTATTTACTATATCTCCATCATTAGTTAATAAAATTAATCCTTGTGAATCTTTATCTAATCTACCTATAGGGAAAATTCTTTTTTCATGATTTACAAAATCAACTATATTTCCTCTTACCTTTTTCTCTGTAGTGCAAGTTATTCCAATAGGTTTATTTAAGGCTATATACACTAGTTTATCTTCTTTTTTTAAAGATTTACCATCAACTCTTACATTAGCATTTATATTTACCTTCATTCCCATTACAGCCTTTAGGCCATCAATGGTTACTCTGCCCTCTTCTATAAGCTTATCTGCTTCTCTTCTAGAACAATATCCAGTTTCACTTATAAATTTATTTAACCTTACTTGCGATCCTCTTTCTTTATGTACTATAATGTATTCTTTATTATGTTGATTCATATTATCACCTTTATATTATGGACTTACTTTGTGCTCATCACCTGAATTGTTCAATTTAACTTGAAGTCCTTTTTCCTTAATAAATTTTTCTGTTTTTTCTAAAGCATTATATTTAAGTGGCTTACCTGTTACGGTAATTACAATTCCTGTTTTAGGAACCATATCATTATTATTAGCATATCCTAATATTTCTTTTATAGAATCATCTACATTGGTATTATTTACTTTTAATTTATCTAACAAATTATTTCCTTTTTCTGTTTGACTATACGCATCAATTATCTTATCAAATCTATTAACTTCTAAAGTTATTAAAGATGTTGTCTCTATGGAAATAGTCTTATCTATTGATCTATATTGTAATATACCTACAATAAATATTATTACTACTATACTTGCAATTATTGAAATTTGAAGCTTATATTTTTTAAAAGTAAAGCTTTCTTTACTAATAAAATCTTCTCCCACTCTATTTTCCTTTTTGGATTTAACTTTAATAAATTCCCCCTTAGAAGTTAAAATAATAGAATAATTTATACCCTTAGAAAGTATAATTCCTCTATGTTCATCTTCATTATTAAGCTGAATAATTTCCTCTGAACTAGGTACTTCAGAAGCTTCTTCTATTTGTAAATACTCTTGCAAATATTTATAATTAGGATTTGCTAATATAACAACAAAGGTTACTATATATTCCTTCCAGCTTTGATAAAACTCCTTATCTATAGGGGTTCTTTTCAGAAGTCTATTAATAGGAAATTTTTTAGTAGTATTTAAATACTCAAATAATTCAACATCTTCTATTATAAAGTATGCAATATTCAATATTTTATTTCTAATTATATATGAAGGCTCATCATGAATTAAATCCTTAATTAGTATCTTATAAGTTAATAGTTCTTCTTTTAATCTAATTATTTCCTCTTCTCGATTTTCAACTATATCATCTAAAGTTAAATTTGCTGGAGACTTTGTTGAAAATTTATATTTATCATATTGAAAGATACCTGTTATCACTACTCTCCCCACCTTACATATCGTTACTTTTTATCAAATTCCCTTTTACTATAACTCTTTCCTTTGCCCCTACAGTACAAGTAACTAATGTTATTGTAGCTTCATCTGTATTATCCAAAACCTCCACATTATCAGGGGATACTATAAAATTATCAGTTACTTCATACACATATTCCTTTTTATTTGCCTTAATTAATATTTCATCTCCTATTTCTACCTTATATAAATTAACAAAGGCCTCAGAATAATCTGAAACTCTATGACCGGCAACAGAAAAGTTTCCCTTTTCACCTGGCTTTGCTGAGCCTTCAAAGTGTCCTAAATAATATTGAAGAATATCATCACTAATACCTTCCACTATTCCTTGAGACAAACTTATACTTGGGATTTCCATCAAAGCAATAGGCTTATATCCATTTATTAATTTTTCTTCTTCTTCTGTAGATATTTCTTTAGGCTCTTCATTTATAACTTCTTCTAATATATTTTGAAGTTCTTTTTGTTTTTTTGATGTATCTATTTTCTTGTAAACTATAGACACAATAATAGATATACCAACTACTATTAAAATTAATCCTATTATTCTTCTAATCTTTTCTTTCAAATAATCCAACTCCCGATAAACTTTTATATTCATTTATCATATATTATAACATAAACATCTATAATCATTAATCTTTTAGGAGTAACTTATGAATAGAAAAATTATTTATGTTGACTTTATTTTTAAACGAAAGAAAATATCTTCTAAACCTTTACTATTAATTTATAAAATTAAAATAAATATAAAGAATCTTTTTAGCAACTTAATTAAATTTAACCATGCCAATACTAAAAATCCTTCGTTACTAATTAAGCTTCATCCTTATAAAAAAGTATTATAAGTCTTAATTAACTTCATAAGTTTTATATAAATCCTTGATATTATAATTTCCTATAGAGTAAAATGGTCTTAATAATAATCTTGGAGGTATACAGATGAGAATAGGATTAGGATATGATGTACATCGTCTTGTTGAAGGAAGAGACTTAATAATTGGTGGAGTTAACATCCCCTTCGAAAAAGGCTTGCTTGGTCATTCAGATGCTGATGTTTTACTTCATGCAATTATAGATTCCTTACTTGGAGCTTCTGCTCTTGGCGATATTGGAACTCTTTTCCCAGATACTGATATAAAGTTTAAAGGTATATCTAGCATAAAGCTTCTTGAAGAAGTTGGTAAACTATTAAATGAAAATGGTTATTTAATTAATAATATAGATTCTACTATAATTGCCCAAAAACCTAAAATGGCTCCTTATATAAAAGAAATGCGTGAAAACATAGCAAAAGCTTTAAATATTGATGTAATGAAAATTAATGTAAAAGCAACAACTGAAGAAGGATTAGGATTTACAGGAAGTGGAGAAGGAATATCTTCACAAAGCATATGCCTACTTACAATGTAAACTATAGACTGTAAAATGTAGAATTGAGGTGAAAACTCCTTTTGGAGTTTTTTCATTAAAAAATAAAAAGATGAAAAGCCTCTTTGCTGAAGTAAAATCAGCATGAAATGATGAATTAAGAAGAGCTATGGCAATCTTTTTGTGCCATAGCTCTCTTTTGGTTATATATTTTAATTTTACAATAGCCTTATTTTTTTTCTCCAAAGAATATATATTGCTATTATAGCACAAATCCCCACAATATATGGATAAAATTAAAATATCATTCTTGAAAAAGTATAAATGGCAGCTAAATCTCTTAAGAACATAAGTTATGCTCCTTAGAGTGTTGAGCTTCTATTTTTTAATATAAACAAAAAGAGAGATTAAAACAAATTAATCCCTCATTATTGGTGCGTTATCAGGGGATCGAACCCGGGACACCCTGATTAAGAGTCAGGTGCTCTACCAACTGAGCTAATAACGCATAATTGGTGCGTGTTAAGAGATTCGAACTCCTGGCCCACGCCTTAGAAGGGCGTTGCTCTATCCAGCTGAGCTAAACACGCATATCAATTAAATGGAGCGGGTGATGAGAATCGAACTCACGTAACTTGCTTGGAAGGCAAGGGCTCTACCATTGAGCTACACCCGCATATCTTATTGACAATAACATTATATATGCCATAACTATTACTGTCAATAATAACTTTATAAATTTATATAATTTCAGTTAAAGATTTTAGTAAAATATCTCTAAATTTCTCACCATTCCTCTTGTTTTCATCTGCATTTTCACAAATTTTTCTCCATTCTACCAAGCTTATTCCTGTTCTTTCTATGAAATCTTCCTCAGTAGTAGTTATATAGCTTGAATTAACAACGAATTCTCCCAACTCTTTTGGATTATCAAATATCTTTAAATATAAAAATTCTTTGTTATCACCATACCATGTTCTATTAAAATCTCTACAGAATCTTTTTAGTGATTTTATTAACTTATCATTTGGCAAATTCCAGAAGCTTCTAATCATATCTACATGTCTTCTCATATTATTTGCTTCTTCTTTTGATATTTTTTTATTTTTTTCACCATCAGAAATTATTCTTTCCACTGGAATATTAGGTATATTAATTATTACTCTTTCTTTTCCGTAAATCCATTTGTAAAAAGCTTCTTGTAAAAATGAGTATTGAATGTATCCTAATAAAGTCTTCTCATTAGGAAAGTATGACCAAATATTACTAAGACCATTATTTTTTGAAAATATTAAACTATGAATATATATGCTTCTACTATCTGGAAGTCTATCCATAAACATATGACCTCTAATAGTCTTATTTTCATTAATTAATTCTTCCCAATAATCAAAAGAATCATAATTATGTCTCACAGTATCACCTTTCTTTCAATTTCGAAATATAATATACTATAAATATAGTATATAGTATATTTTAACTCATTTTCAAGTAATTTTTCAGAATATAACAAAGTAACATTAAACACTTTAAAAACTTAAAAATTCACTTTGTTCATAATATGTTAATTTTTATAAAATTCTTAATAATCTAGATTATTTTTTAAAAAAATTATATAATATATGTAAAGAGATATAAAGTTATTTAAAGGAGGCATGACTTTGTACCACTGTGAAATTTGTGGAGCTAAAGCGGATATACATCATATAGTTCATAAACACGAAGGTGGTTACGATATTAAGTTAAATTATAAATATCTATGTAACTACCACCATAGAGGCAAAATTGGACCCCATAACTGCATAGAAACTGATATTAAATATAAGCTTGAAATGCAAAAAAAGCTTTTTAAGCTTTTACCGAAGGATTACTATACAGCTAAAGAACTTTATGGACTTTTAGAAATAACAAATTCTTTATTAAAAAAGCTAGTAAAAAACTTAAAGCTTTATAAAGAAGGTTATTCTAAAGAGGAAATAATTGCAAACCTCATGGGTGGTAAACTATACTCCTATAATATACTTCAAGAAATAGAGTTAGAACGTCTTTACCATAATATTAATATTGGCTAAAATACTATTTTATATTCAATTAATTAAAAGAAATATCATATTTTTCTAAAATACTATTTCTTTATGTTGACATTGATATAATAAATAATTATAATAAAAAATAAATATTTAATGCGTTGAAGAGAAGAGTAAACTACTTTTCATTTTCAGAGAGAGATAAGTTTGGTGAAATTATCTTATTTGAATTTAGTTGAAGACCACCTCTGAGCGGCTCTAATAAAGCCCGTTTAATATCACGTTACGATATCTTAAGAGGCCTATTTATATCTTTAGGCAATTAAGGGTGGAACCGCGGGAAATATAGAATTTTATCACTCTCGTCCCTTCTATTATGAAGGGACGAGAGTTTTTTATTTTTAAAAATGCGAAGGGAGAATATAAGAAATGATTAAAATTACTTTAAAAGATGGATCTGTAAAAGAATTTGAAGCTGGAATTTCAGTACTTGATATAGCTAAATCAATAAGCGAAGGCTTAGCTAGAAATGCTTACTGTGGAATAGTTAATGGGAAGGTTGTTGATTTACGCTACGCAGTAAATGAAGATTCTGACCTTGCAATTTGTACATTTGATTCTCAAGAAGGAAAGGATGCAGTAAGACATAGTATATCTCACGTATTAGCCTATGCTGTTAAAAGATTATATCCAGAAGCAAAATTAGCTATTGGACCTGCAATTACTGATGGTTTCTACTATGACTTCGATGTAGAAAATTCTTTTTCTGCTGAAGATTTAGTTAAAATTGAAGATGAAATGAGAAAAATAATAAAAGAAAATCCTTCAATTGAAAGATTTGAATTACCAAGAGCAGAGGCTATAAAGTTAATGGAAGATGCTAATGAACCATATAAGGTTGAATTAATAAATGACTTAGGGGAAGATGAAGTTATTTCCTTCTATAAAATGGGAGACTTTGTTGACTTATGTGCTGGTCCTCACGTAATGTCATTAAAATCAATTAAGGCTATTAAACTTCTTAGAAGCGCAGGTGCTTACTGGAAGGGTGATGAAAAAAATAAGATGCTTTCAAGAATTTACGGAACTGCATTCTTAAAGAAAGCAGACTTAGATGCTCATTTAGAAGCTTTAGAAGAAGCTAAAAAAAGAGATCATAATAAGCTAGGAAGAGAACTTAAATTATTCACTACTGATGAAAAAGTAGGTCAAGGTCTACCTCTATTAATGCCTAAGGGTGCTAAAATAGTTCAACTTCTTCAAAGATGGGTTGAAGACGAAGAAGAAAAGAGAGGCTATGTATTTACAAAGACTCCATATATGGCTAAAAGTGATTTATATAAAGTTTCTGGTCACTGGGATCACTACAAAGATGGTATGTTTGTTTTAGGAGATGAAGAAAAGGATGCAGAAGTTATGGCTTTAAGACCAATGACTTGCCCATTCCAATATACAATATATAATTCTGAACAACATTCTTATAGAGAATTACCAATAAGATATTCTGAAACTTCTACTTTATTTAGAAATGAGTCTTCAGGGGAAATGCATGGTCTAATAAGAGTTAGACAATTCACTTTAGCTGATGGACATATAGTATGTAGACCAGACCAAGTTGAAGAAGAATTCAAAGGTTCTCTTGAGTTAATAAAACACATAATGAGTACTTTAGGTATTGATGGAGATATTTCATATAGATTCTCTAAATGGGATCCAAACAATACTGAAAAATATATAAATAATCCAGAAGCTTGGGAAGAAACTCAAGTATTAATGAAAGGTATCTTAGATCACCTTGAAATTAATTATGTAGAAGCTGAAGGCGAAGCTGCATTCTACGGACCAAAGCTTGATATTCAATTTAAGAATGTTCATGGAAAAGAAGATACAATAATAACTATTCAAATTGACTTTGCTTTAGCAGAAAGATTTGATATGACTTATATAGATAAAGATGGTAATAAGAAACGTCCTTATATAATTCACAGATCTTCAATTGGATGTTATGAAAGAACTTTAGCTATGCTTATTGAAAAATATGCTGGTGCATTCCCAACTTGGTTATCACCAACTCAAGCAATAGTTCTTCCTATTTCTGATAAATATAATGACTATGCTGAATCAATAGTTAAAGATTTTAAAAATGCAGGAATCAGAATTGATGGAGACTATAGAGCTGAAAAGATAGGTTACAAAATTAGAGAAGCTAGACTTGAAAGAATTCCTTATATCCTAGTGGTTGGTGAAAAAGAAGCTTCTAACAATGAGGTTTCTGTAAGAAGCAGAAAGAATGGAGAAGAAGGAGCAATTTCAGTTTCTGAATTAAAGAATAGATTAATACTAGAAATAGCTAACAAAGAAAGATAAAAAAAGGCGCTTGGCGCCTTTTTTTTGTAATATTCACCACTTTTATATAACTGCATATATTTCTTAGACTTTAATTCATTGCCATTATCATCAATAACTTGTAAGGTAATCTAATCAGCATGAATATAATTTCTTTTAAGAAGTTCTTCTTTCATAGAAAAATAAATATCTTCTAGTAAATTAGTTGTCGCTAACGCCAGTTAAAACTGGCTTAATTTTAGATTCATTTCTTATTTTCTACCCCCAAAGCAACTATTTTCATTATTCATTAACTAGAATTTTTGATGCTTACTAACATATATAATACTCATAATGTATAAAATACTTATTTTTTAGAGTTATTATAAAAATACAAAAAAATTAATAATTCGACATTATATTATAAAAGAATATATAAAAAAAAAGAAATTATATAAATATTTAATTCAAATATTAGTAAGACCTTGACCAAAATAAAAAATGCAAATAATATGAATGTATTGCCGATATAACTTGGATATATAAAAAACATTTCAACAACTTTTTATATATAAAATAACGGAAAACATTAGTGTAAAAACTTTACACTAATTATATAAATAGATAGTGTAAAGTTTCGTATGAAAAAAATAGAGTTAATCAAAGTTAAGGAATAAATTTCAATTTATTCTTTAAAATT
>OGCQ01003736.1_pt1 | contig 13274 bp, 9 predicted proteins | sample 1570161 | NCBI WGS metagenome assembly OGCQ01 (sample SAMEA4384402, study PRJEB24528) | human gut metagenome
GCAGCCGCCGGAGCGGTGCTTAAGCCGCAAGGCGGGAATTGTGCGGTGTTGCCCTATCCTCACTCCCCTTTTGGTGAGCGGCTAGTCTGCAATTCGACGTATTATTGAGGTTACCATTTCTATCCACACTCTCCTTGCGGAGAGCGATACGTTAGGGGCAACCAAGGCTGATGCGGCATTTCTATCCACACCCTCTCACAGGGAATGACTGGCATTTATTCATGGCTCTGGTAATGTTACACAAACTTTTACCGATGTTTGTGAACAGAAAAACAATCGTACTGGGCACTGGCATGGCATTTTTGCTGGCTCAAACACTCGTGCATTTATTTCATGTTCTGCTTCTGCTATTTTGTGCAGGCAATGCTTATTTCATCAGTTTCTGCAGCGTTTTCAGCAGCTCATCCACAACTTCGTCATTCCCGGCACGGATATCATCCGCCACACAGGTGCGGATATGGTTTGCCAGCAGCTCACGGTTGAACGCGTTCATCGCCGCCGTTACCGCCGCCGACTGCACTAGAATATCCGGACAATACGCTTCGTTTTCCACCATCCCACGGATGCCCCGAATCTGCCCTTCGATCCGGTTCAGTCTGTGGACCAGGCTTTTATACTCTTCTTCACTGCGATGCTTTGTTTTGTGTGCACAGCAGCAACACGGTTCCTTCTTTTCGTTTTCCTGCATTATATTACCCTCCCATCACATGCAAGGTACCCCGGAGGGGTATATTCACTATATACCCTGCCGGGGTACCTTGTCAAGTAGATAATATAATATTTTTATATTATTTTATGCGAGAGTTTTTATTATAGCAATTTTTAAAATTAAAGCGGATATCCGCATCCACGCTCTCCTTGCGGAGAGCGACTGTAATTTCAGACGCTCCATCAAGCGCGCCATAAGCAATTTCTATCCACGCTCTCCTTGCGGAGAGCGACGTTAATAAGATACCGTATCAATGCAATATAGACGAATTTCTATCCACGCTCTCCTTGCGGAGAGCGACAGGGCAAAAGTTCTGCAACAGAAATGGCCGGGCCAATTTCTATCCACGCTCTCCTTGCGGAGAGCGACGCAGTAAGCGCAGCCGGGAAAGAATACGACAAGATTTCTATCCACGCTCTCCTTGCGGAGAGCGACTGGTGCAGGTTGTCGCCCCTGTCGTCACCAAAGCAATTTCTATCCACGCTCTCCTTGCGGAGAGCGACCGTCGCGGGTCAACTCGCACCGCAAAATTGTGTGATTTCTATCCACGCTCTCCTTGCGGAGAGCGACCGCAAGGCGTTTTCAATCTTTTCGCCAATCCGGGAAGCATTTCTATCCACGCTCTCCTTGCGGAGAGCGACGGTATTGGTCTGGTGTTCCTCTGGTGGGGCGTTCGATTTCTATCCACGCTCTCCTTGCGGAGAGCGACTTGTTGTTTCCGCCTATCCAACGCTTGTATGTCGATTTCTATCCACGCTCTCCTTGCGGAGAGCGACGCGGCCCTTACACGGGGATTAAAGCAGCTGGCAATATTTCTATCCACGCTCTCCTTGCGGAGAGCGACGTTCCCCTCTGCGATCAAGCTCCTTGCAAAGCAGATTTCTATCCACGCTCTCCTTGCGGAGAGCGACTTATTGCCCGATTCCGGGCGCAAGCCAGCCGAAAATTTCTATCCACGCTCTCCTTGCGGAGAGCGACCGCCGGACAGGAAGGCCAGCGCCAGGCCCTGGCCCCATTTCTATCCACGCTCTCCTTGCGGAGAGCGACTTTGGGCTAATTTCAGCGGGTTTTATTGGTGGGTTATTTCTATCCACGCTCTCCTTGCGGAGAGCGACCAACGGACATGAGACAACGCCTTATATAGTTGGGATTTCTATCCACGCTCTCCTTGCGGAGAGCGACAACTGCATTGACGGCCATTGCAGCGGGTGCGGCATTTCTATCCACGCTCTCCTTGCGGAGAGCGACCGCACATTTTGGATGGGATGCAGGTGCAGACCTATTTCTATCCACGCTCTCCTTGCGGAGAGCGACGGCGCGGGCATGTTTGGGTGCCGCGACACTGCCATTTCTATCCACGCTCTCCTTGCGGAGAGCGACATAGCTTGAACCTCCCATCTAAGCCCATAGAAAGATTTCTATCCACGCTCTCCTTGCGGAGAGCGACTGGAGCAGTCCGCGAGCTACAATGCGTACTTGGAAATTTCTATCCACGCTCTCCTTGCGGAGAGCGACGACATATTTTGATACCTCTTCAATGGACGACTTCATTTCTATCCACGCTCTCCTTGCGGAGAGCGACGATATTACCGGCCTGGATTTCGTCGAAGATTACCTATTTCTATCCACGCTCTCCTTGCGGAGAGCGACGGTGCTGTGGCCCTTATTTGTTAGGAGATCACCATATTTCTATCCACGCTCTCCTTGCGGAGAGCGACGCAAAGGTCCGTGACGTGGTTGCGTCCCGCTATCATATTTCTATCCACGCTCTCCTTGCGGAGAGCGACCCTACTATATGCAATGGGATATTACCGACACGGTAATTTCTATCCACGCTCTCCTTGCGGAGAGCGACCGCCGCGGGGCGATTTCTGTTATCTTGATAATATAATTTCTATCCACGCTCTCCTTGCGGAGAGCGACATGATACATCTTCGCTCATGCAATGCCAAGCCAAATTTCTATCCACGCTCTCCTTGCGGAGAGCGACGCATTACGACAATTACAATCTGCACTGCGTCGAAATTTCTATCCACGCTCTCCTTGCGGAGAGCGACCGAGTTAAATTCCAACTGAATTTCATCAATCAAATTTCTATCCACGCTCTCCTTGCGGAGAGCGACAGCACCTCCTTACAAATATAATGATAAATCAAAATTTCTATCCACGCTCTCCTTGCGGAGAGCGACCAGCTCTATTAATACAGCCGATCAGGAGGCCAGATTTCTATCCACGCTCTCCTTGCGGAGAGCGACTTCGCCTGTATCGGCTTCCACTAGTTACGCTGCCTATTTCTATCCACGCTCTCCTTGCGGAGAGCGACGCTGTTTACGCTGTTGCGCGATCTCCTGCATCACGATTTCTATCCACGCTCTCCTTGCGGAGAGCGACAGGCCGGGCCTTCTGGCCCGGCCTTTCTTTATAATTTCTATCCACGCTCTCCTTGCGGAGAGCGACAACTTTTGGGCTTGCCCGGCTGGTTGCGTGTGCTAATTTCTATCCACGCTCTCCTTGCGGAGAGCGACGCTCGCCGCGCGCTGGGTTTTGTTGACCCAGATATTTCTATCCACGCTCTCCTTGCGGAGAGCGACAGCAAAAGTGCACAAAACAGTGGGGCACTTTTGCGCATATGAAACAAATTTTATGGGGATTGCATCTTCATGCTGACAGGCAAGGCTGTATTTTACCCTTTCTGCCCCTGTTTTTTCCATATTTTCTGGTGCGAAGGAACCGGGAATTTTATGATTGCCTTCCCCTCGCACTAGGCAAACAAGATTCCATCCTGATCAAAATCCGGGTGCAGACCCACATGCTCGACTTTGCTTTTGTAATGGTTTCCCAGTTGATAAAAGCGCAGGCTGTCCGATTCCGAATCGATCAGTTCGGTCAATTTTGCTTTGAACATCGTGTATTGCGCGGCATCCAGCAGGCACTCAAATACGGAGTTTTGCACCCGCTGGCCGTAGTCTACACAGACTTTTGCTACTTTGCGCAGCCTGCGACGACCGGCGGCTGTTTCGGTGTTGACATCATAGGTTACAAGCACCAACATAACGGCACCTCACTTCCAGAAAAACGGTGGGTACACTTCCAGGTCGCCGCGCAGAGCACGGGCCAGCAAAAGCGCCTGAACATAGGGCACCAGCCCCCAGGGCAGTTTTTCTTTCAAAAACGGATGGGTGATCTCTTCCTTCTTTTTGTTCTGCCATGCGGTCAGGAAAGCTTTGCGGCCATCATCCGTCAGCAGTACGGCACCATTTTCCTGTTTTTGCAGGTGTTTTGCCGTGATGATCTTTTGATTGATGCAGCTGATGACCAGCCGGTCTGCATAAACCGCCCGCAGTTCTTCCATCAGGTCAAGTGCCAGACTTTTGCGGCCGGGGCGCGGGCGGTGCATAAAGCCAACATAAGGGTCCAGGCCCACAGCGGTCAAGGCGGATGCACACTCCCGCGCCAGCATGCTGTAGGCAAACGAAAGCAGCGCATTCACATTGTCCAGCGGTGGACGGCGGCTGCGGCCCTCAAACACAAAATCCTGCTTTTGCTGCAGAATCAGGTCATTCAGGCAGTCAAAGTAGCGCTGGGCTGCCTCGCCTTCCAGGCCGCGCAGCTGTTCCGGATCATCGCCGGTCTGTATCAGCGGCAGCGCGGCGGCCAGCTGGGTGGAGGTGCGCTTCAGTTTTTCGACCGGGACACGCTGGGGATGATCGCGGGTTGCGCGTTCCAGCACCCAGCGTGCGTTATACACTTTACCAAGGATAAAGCTCCGGGCATAGCGACAGCTCTGGGCCGGGTCATCCGACACACGGTACTGTGTCTGACGCAGCAGCACATTGCCGCGTTCTTCCCCCACGGTGCGGGCCTGAAATCTGCCATACGGGTCAAAAAAGCAAAGGTCAATGCCCCGCCGGGCACAAGCTCCCATCAAAGCGGGGCTGGCACCCGCGTAAGTAAAGCAGACGATGCCTTCCAGCGTATGCAGGGCATAGCGGTGGGTTTCCTGCTTATTGCGGGTAACAACGAGGTTTTCGCCATCCAATGTCAGGTAAGCGTCCTCATTGATGACAAACAGGGTGTTGAGCAGCTTTCTCATGGCGCGCCCTCCTCAATATGCTCCCGCAGATACGCCGCCGGGTCTGCCTGCTGATACAGCGCCGGCAGGCAAAGCTCTTTCAGTGAGCAGGCATTGCAATGCTTGCCGGGTTTGCTTTTTGGGGTATAGCCGCGCGCAAACAGGCGGTTCATCTCATCCGCCATGGTCTGCGCGGTGCTGCGCAGTTCCGGTGTCAGGGAAACATGTTCACGCTGCCGGGTTTCTTCATAAAAGATTTCCCCTTCCGGCACCTCGCACACCAGCATTTCTTCCAGCGCCATGGCCTGTGCGCAGAGCTGCAAACGGTCGGCATCGTTTACCTTGCTGCGGCCATGCTTATATTCCACGGGCATGGGCTGCCACAGGCCGCGGCGGCCCTGCAATGACACGCCGTTTGGATCCTTGTGAAACTCTACCACATCGCAGTCGCCGGTCAGCTTCAATCGGTGGCTGACGACCCTCATACCGCGGGCGATCAGCAAATCGCCGCGTTTTTCCGTCAGGGTAACATCATGGCAGCGGGTATGCTGCAGGCGGCCTTCGGCGGTGCGTTGGTTTTCGGACCATTGTTGTTCCAAGTGTATGAGCGCCCACTGACGGCGGCAAAAGCTAAAATGCTGGATACCGGACATCAGCAGGTAATCATCTGGGGAAGCCATTACGACAGCCTCTCGCACGTTACCCCTGCCGGAAGATTTTCATCCACCGTTACCACATAGTCATGGTAACTGCGCGGGAAGGCTACCCCTTCGGCACGCGTGACATGCACTGCATCAAACAGTTTATAGGACGGCGCATTGCCCAGCTCCGAATCATGCTTGAACACGATCAGTTCCCGAACTGCCATTTTGCCGCGGGCTGCACTGTGGTCATTTTCAAACATATTCAGAATTGCCTGCCACAGCAGCTGCAGGTCATCCTCTGAGAATCCTGTAGTTTTGCGGGCCAAGTTGGCCGAAACATAACCCTCTGCACGGTACAAGCCATACGGGATCACATACTTGCGGCCCATCTCAGTGCCTTTTCGCTCTGCATCCGCTTCGGTCGTAATGGCAATACGAGTGATGGTTACTTCCTGCGGGAGGACAGGATCCACCGAGCGTGCAAAGCTCAACTGAACCGGGCCACGCACCTGCCCACAGTTCAGTGCGCCTTTTACGAAAGTTGTCATAACGGCGCCAAATGTGCGGATATCATAGAAATTTTGGCACATAAAGTCCCGGATTTTACGGTCCAACTCCGGGTCATCTTTCTTGGCGACTTTCAGGGCATCCTTGGCATCAGCATCAATGCCCAAGTATTCGAGTGCTTTTTTATCGCTGCGGTTCAGGGGGACCTGATCTTTAATGTAAATCTGGTATCCCGCTTCATCTTCTTTGGCCACTTCGACATAGTTGCGAATCTTACGCTTTAAGCAGACATCTGTAACAATGCCATATCCCGTTTCCGGGTCAACGCGCGGCATGTTGCCTGCATCCGGATCGCCGTTCGGATTTCCATTTTCAACGTCAAACAGAATTACAAAATCATACCGGTTTTTGATTGCCTGTGCCATTGTTATTCCTCCACTTTCTTTGTATAGCGTTCCTGTGTCTGATGGTAATAGCCAAGGATAAAAGCGCCTTGTTCCGGCAAGGTCAGCCGTGCGGGAAAGCTTCCTTCCAGTTTTCCGCCCGCCAGCGCAGCGATCTGCTTATCGTAATAAATCTTTTGTGGCTTGCTCATTTTTTGCATATGCTTTTGCGCCAACATCAGAATTGTTGGGAACACAGTGGCCGGCGTAGAAGCCGCTGCATTAAAATACCTGTCCTTGATGGTTGTATTGATATCCGGGTTTACCGCCATCTGGATTGCTTCCAGCACAGCAAAAAGCTGACCCATAACATACGGTTGATAATTTGTTTCCTTGTTATTTCCCACAGTTAATACCTCCTTTGGGCAACGGGGATCTTCATTACGCCGGTAGTATGCTTTTATAATAGCGGCACGGCCGCGTGTTACTTTTTGCTCTGCGCGGATACGCATCATAACGCCATCCAGCAGGGTTGCCGGGTACCTTGTATTATTCAGGATTGCACGCAAGACATCGCCTGCCAGCTGCGGTGCTGCCGATGGGTTGCGGGAATTGGTGTTGACGGTTTCCTGCAGCAGCCAATACACCCCCAGCCGCGGGAATTTATCATAAGCGGGGCGCACAATCTCTAAGCGGTCATAATGCTTCTGCACATTATCAAGCAGCGTTTGAAATGTATCCTGCCAGAAAAAGCGAACCGAGAGGCGCGCCGCATTAGGGGCCAAGCCAAGCACATAAAAGTGCCTTTGTGGGTCAAGTGTCACGTTCTGCCACTCTACACTCTGTCCATGGACCAGCTTGTCCACTGCATTTCGCACATCGCTTTCGCTGACAGGCGCATCCATGGCAAACAATGCATCCATTGCTACCTGCTGGTAGGCGGTCTCACCACCTGCTGCCCAGCAGACAATGGTGGTATCGCCCACGCGCTGAACATGTTCCCTGTCTGCCAGCAGATAGTTTAATGCCTGTGCATAGGCAAAGGCCGCATAACTGCCAACCGGAGCATTGCCCCCCTGTTCATGTCCGTATGAGCAAAAAGCGTCCGCATTAAAAGAAACAATCGATGCGCCGGAAGGCTGTGCCCCGGTCACGCCTTTAATCGCCGGGTGCAGGCGGGCAAGCGGTGCCTTTTGCCCTGTAACCAGGCATCGGATTTCCGGTGCATCCGTGTTCTTATCACACTGCCGCTGCCAGGCTTTCTGTATTTCCGGATCGTCCTGAACATAGTTTTCCCGAATCAGAAATACCAGATTGCCACCCTTGTAAAGTTCCTTAAGACTTTGTTCCAGCGCTGGATTCTGCTCCGCCGCCTTGGGGTCCCAGTTTATAAAAAAGTTCCGCACTGCCTGTGCCGCCTGACCGGGAACATTTTGTAAAATGGCAAGATGCAGCTCCTTTGCAGCGGCAAAGCACTGCATTGCACGCTCCGGTTTGCCTTTTCCGTCAATGCCGAGCATGTAAGCACTGTTATCACACAAAAAATTGGCTGCCACACCACTAGAGCGTTTAACCTGTTCCGGAACTTGCAGCTGACATGGAGCAAGCACTGTTTTTTTACCGCGCTTCTCCTCTTGCTGCAAGGGGTGCAATGCCATCAGTTGGCCGTTTTCATCCAGTTCCAAAGCCCAACTGACTTTTGCGCTTGTCCAACCGGGGCGCGTGATTTTGCCATTGGCCAGCAAATCTTCATAGTATTGTACCAAAGCCTGTAAAATCATCGGTACACCTCGCAGTCTGCCACATTCAACACACCATGTTCCAATTTTGCATGGAAATACATCGGGGTTATGTTCTGCGGGTCAGTGTAGTCAAAGTCATATATCATGAATCCCAAATCCCGTGTTTCCTCAATGGTCGGGATTGGCCCGCCGGGCCATGTGCGGAATGCGGCAGGAAATTCACGGCACCCAAGATAGGGAGTATGAAAACACTGACCCCTGGACATGCGCCGGGTAACAATATCCTGGAACTTTCCCGGATTGTCGCTCGGTGCCGCACGGTCAGTCATCTCAAATTCTGCCTCAATCACATAATGAACGTCCTGCAACACCATGGCTGCACGCTGAACGATCTGCTGGGGCGTGGCAAGGTAAAGCTCTTTCCCTGTTCCCTGCATCGCGCTGCGTACATCGGAACAAAGAATTTTGCTTTTTACTTCGTTCCGACGGATGTTGGTAAAGCGGATTGGGTTCATAACATAGATTTTCCGGATTTTCCACCGTAAGCCGGGGTGGTAATAGATTGCTTCTACTATGCCGCGTGCCGCGGAAGGGGTGAGGACTTCATATGAAACCCTTTCGACTTTTAGCTCAGGCCTCGAGAGCAAAGCATAATTCCCCCATACTTCCAGCTGGATCATCTGCATCAACTCCTTTGCATTTCTATTTTCAGTTGTTTTTAATTTATACTTTTGCTATAGTTTCAATATACGCTACTTGGCACCAAATGTCAATCCTTTTATCATGTATACTTTTTGTTTGCTTTTCATTCGGTTTTCTTTTATAATAAGTTGCGTCGGCAGCTTATGCCGTGGATAGAAATAGTTGATTTTACTTTAGCGCACAAAAACGGCAGGGCAGGCTCCCTGCCGTTTTTGCTTTATGCAAACCAGGCTGCTCCCGTTTCAGCTTCCATAGCAAGGCCCGTGTTGTTATCGTAAAGGCTTCCGTCCGTTAATTCCCATATGCCTTCACTGATTTGGCAAACTGCCCCGGCATTCTCCAGCGTTTTCAGATGATCCGGGTAAACCGGAACACCATATTGCCCCAGTTGACGGAACAAAGTTTTGCTTACCTCTCCTGCACGCAATCGTGCAAGCAAATGTTCCCCTTTCCCTTGGGGAATGTATACGGTCACGGCAGGTGTTTCAATTAAGCGGAACCTCTCTGCCGCTGTTGCAAAGGGGAAAATGCGCCCTTCCATATCCTGCTCGAACCCTTGCAGAATTTGCTGTTCATCCAGTCTTTTATCTCCTTTTAAGGTACGGTAAAACAGAAAGTATGTTTCGATTGCTTCCAGAGATGCCAGATCTGCATATTTTTTCAGGACGCTTTGCGTTGCGGATACATTCTGTTCCAGCATGCGCGGTACATGCTGCCCTTCCAATGTGAAAATCTGTACCAAGCTCTGCTCCGCCGGGCGTCTTCCCTCTCGATTGCAGCGCCCCGCCGCCTGCAAAATGGAATCCAGACCTGCTTCCTCGCGGTACACAGCCGGGAAATCCACATCAACACCCGCTTCGATCAAAGAAGTTGATATCACACGGCAGGGCAGCCCATCTTTTAAGCGTTCCCGGATTTCCTGCAATAACTGTTTGCGATGGGCTGGGTATAGCAATGTTGTCAGGCAATAGCTGCCCTCTTTGGGCAGGTTATTGTATAATTCCTGTGCTGTTTTTCTCCGGTTTACAATACACAGCACTTGTTCCTGCGCTGCCAGTTCTGCGCCAAGCTGGCTTTGTTCCAACTCTCCGCGCATTTTCAGCGTTGTACGCCGGAATGCCTGATATTGCTCTTTGGGATGTGGGCAAAGTTCCGTCATCTGCAGCCCAGGCGCCAGTTCATCAAACAAGGGCTGCAAAGCTGGTTGTGTGGCCGTGCACAGTACCGCTGCTGCGCGGTAATGCTGTACCAGCTGCGCGATTGCCGCAACGCAGGGGCGCAAATAAGGAACCGGCAGGTTTTGTGCTTCGTCAAAAATGACCACGCTATTTGCAATGTTATGTAATTTACGGCATTGTGACGCATGGTTGCCGTAAAGTGATTCAAAGAATTGCACGGATGTGGTAACCACCACCGGAGCATCCCAGTTTTCCGCCGCCAATGCTTTGCGGTAGGCTGCCGGCTCATCATCTTCCTTGGCAGAGTAGTCCACCCCTGAATGGTGTTCCAAAACATTTTCTGCTCCTAATATTTCCGAAAACACATCCGCGGTCTGGTCAATAATGGATGTATAAGGGATCACATAAATAACCCGGTCCATATGGTTCTTTACAGCTAGCGAAAGCGCAAATGCCAATGACGCTACCGTTTTTCCCCCGCCTGTAGGAACGGTCAGGGAATAAAGGCCGCGCCGCCCTGTTTGCCCTGCCGTTGTACAAGCACTCAAAATTGAACTGCGGCGCTGATTCAAGGTTCCCTGGGGATTGCTCCATTTTGCGGTATATTGGTTCAACCTTTTCAGCAGTTCATCCATTGTCTGGCCTTGTCCGCGCGGTTTAGGGCTGCTCATAAAGTTTTCCGTATCCAGATAGTCCGCATCGACCAGGCAGGAATACAACATCCGGGTATAAAATGCCTGTGTAAAACGATTTTCCTTCATCATTTCCGGCTGGGGCGGTATGGACGGCAGTTTAATCTCTTTCGTCCATTGGGTATAGGGTTCAACGCTCTTTTTCAATCGCCCAAACATTGTCGCATCCTGCGCGGTATCGCTTCGGCCTCCTCCATCCGGCAGGCCGCTATGGTGTCCCGCAATAGCAAAAGCCAGTGGGATTTGACCATATCGGGCAGCCACCTGTGCACCAGCCGTTGAGTGATCCACTTTTTCTCCGCCTTGCAGGCGCTTTTGAAACTTTGTACTATATTTACCAATATCATGCAGTAATCCAAGCCAAGTTCCCTGTTGCTGGGCATCAAAGGCTGCTGCAAATTGCCCACATAGGACTGCCGTTCCCTGCAAATGGTCCGCTACCGTTTGGACGCGGGTTCCGTCTTCACTGATATGAGCCAGCATCTTTTTCTCCTGGTGCATAATCAAACTCCCTTCTGTTTTGCTTTTCTCTATTATAGCAGATCACTCATCCCATAATTCGGACTTTCACTCCAGTTCTGCAATCTTTGTCATACTATCCAAATTTATCCATGTAGAATTGTTAGCTATTCCCATTAGCAGATATTTTTGATAAAATAAGATATTATAGGGTTTATGAATTCACTTTCTTATATTACTTCTTCATCTTACCGAAAAATCATTTACGCAAGGAGTGAAAAGCCATGAAAAGGAAGTTATTCTCATTTTTCGCCAGTGTTATCACCGCAATAATGCTTACCGCTTGTGCTGCAGCGCCAGAAAATAAACCTGCTTTCTCCGCTGCTCTTTCCCCGACCAGTGAAGCTGTTGCCACAGCTATACCATCCACTAGCAATGCCAACTGGAAGTTACCGCCGCAATATGATTTTGACGAGATGATTCCTCTCTTCTCCCGCGAAACCCACACTGCCGGTTACGCCGCTGCCCGAAATCTCTACGCTGTGCGCAAGGGCGAACGCTGGAGCCTGTTTAATGCTGCCAACTGTAATGCTTTTCTGGAAGATTTGTCAGAAAGCATCCCATACCTGTATGGTGAGCAGGAGCTCTCCATTGGGGTAGATGATATATACGATTACCAGAAGCTGAATGCCCTGGAAGAACAGATTAACCAGGAGCTGGTTGCCCAACAAATGCCTTTTACAACCATGCTGGGCGGGCACGGCGGGTATGGCATCCAGTGGATTTTAGGTGACAGCCAGATTTACCGTTCTGCTATTGGTGTCTATACATTTAGTGGCACGCCCATCGAACAGGTGTATGCTCCTGATTTGGTTGGCATCCAGCAAGGCATTTGGGATGATGAATATGCCGGTTATCTTGTTGACAATTCTGCACCTTTTGCCGTTGCGGATAAAAACGGTACAATTTTAACCGATTTCGACTACCAGGATGCCTGCATGGCCGGTGAATCTTTAATCGCGGTAAAGGATGCAGCCGGTAACTGGGGATATTGCGACCAAAGCGGTGCTTTAGTAATCCCCTGCATTTATCAGCCGCAGATGAGTTTGTCCATCATGAACGAAACTGTTGAATATCCTTACGCAGACTTATCTGGCATGGTAGTTGTGAAAAATCAATCCGGACAAAAGCTAGTTCTGGATGTTTACGGCAATGAGATAATTTCCGCTGAGCAATATGAAGATTTAGCCCCCGCGCGCGATGGCTGCGTATGGGCAAAACAGAATGGCCTTTGGGGCTTGCTGCAAGTACAGGATTATACCGAAAACAATGCCGACATTATTCTGTCGGATGGATGCGTTGCACCAGATGTAACGCTTAGCCGAATTGATAGCCTTTGTACCTACACCACTGCTGATCATGGGCTGGTTATGCGTAAAGGTCCCGGTACAAATTATGAAAAAATGGATAATATCCCCTACGGTATCATCGTATGGGAATGCGGCTATAGCAGCAATGTGCCTGACTGGGTTGTTGTATATTACAGTGGGATTTATGGTTGGGTCAGTGATGAATACTTGGCTACCACTATTTATTCCAGCAGTAAATAATAAATAAAAAAGCAGGTGTTCATGTAGAAACGATATCGTCCTCCACGTGAATACCTGCTTTTTATAGCTTCTTTTATTATATCTGTTCTGTGCCGCTATTTGTCTCTATATGAAATAAATAGCCGCTATATGCATTTGAATGAAGTGTTCTGTTTGTTTGCTTTTTTACCTAAAAGAATCGCGTAGGAGGCTCTCTTAACTAAAGAGCCGACCTCTCACACCACCGTGCGTACCGACCGGTACACGGCGGTTCAACCGTATAAGTGCAAGGACTCGTAGTAGCGCCTGAGGATACTAAAATATCCTGCTTCTGCGAGTCTTTCGTTTGCAATGGAACCCTTTAATACAGGACTACCGGCGATACGCCAATAACCCAGTCTGGAATTGCCCCACTGGTACTATTCCAAAATTCTTCGTTTGAGTTTCATTACTCATCGATATAATTTTTATCGAACCACTCGCCTAGCGAGTGGTTTTAGACATACAAAAAAGCACCTTAGCTTACGCTATGGTGCTCTTCCTGGTGACCCGTGCGGGAATCGAACCCACGTTAACGGCGTGAGAGGCCGCTGTCTT
>OGCQ01003740.1_pt1 | contig 13271 bp, 16 predicted proteins | sample 1570161 | NCBI WGS metagenome assembly OGCQ01 (sample SAMEA4384402, study PRJEB24528) | human gut metagenome
TGTATAGCTTCATCCAGCAATTCTATTTCGCGTTTAGTCAGCTTATTGCTACGGTAGCCAGCTGGCGTTTTAGGTGGTTCCTTTTTCGCTCTCTTGTAGCCCTGGACGCTATCCAGAGTGCCAAAAATATCAAGGTAGCCATCCTCCCTCCTGTAGTTGCATGTCTCAAGAGCTACCGCTTCGCCAATCCTTGCGCCACTAACAAAAAGGAACTCGGCAAGGATTGCGTTTCTGTAGGTGCGTTTCTGTTTTCGTAATTCTGCCAGAAGTGGTAGTAGTTCAGTGTCTATCTCTAGAAACTTATTTCTTATCTTGTCGTAATCTTCCATCGTTTGTTGTTTCTTGGGAAGTTTTGCTTGCCTTGCAGGGTTGCTAGGAATATAACCAACGGTGCAAGCGTAATCGAAGGTTAGATTCAATATAGATTTAACACGCTCAAGGATTGAACGTGGAATATCGGCATCATTAATAAAGCGTTGGATATAGTGTGTATCAATGTTTGCTATTTTGACATCTATAGCGAAATTCTCTGCAACATATCTGACGTTGCTAGTCATGGAACTGATAGAAGTCCTACGAATTCCCTTCTTGTGAAATTCCCACCATTCATCCAACACGTCGTTAAATGATGCGTCGGTAGTGTTTAAACCAGCCATCTTCTCAGCTATCTTATCATCCAGTAAGCGTTGAGCTTCTTTCTTTGCTCGATTTGAGCCACTGTTAAGCGTAACAGACACCCGTTTCCATTTCTCGGTATAAGCATCCTTGTATCTTTCGAAATATTTATATTTTCCGTTTGGTAATTGTTCTACCCACATTGTCATATCTCCTTGATTTTGGTAAAATGGGTACAGAAAAAGAAAACATAACCTTGTTGGTTTGCCTTACTGTTAGTGTATTTTCTGTTTTCTATTTTCTGTGATGCATAAGCTCTATAATCTAACTTTGGCGAGGGAGATTATAGGGCTTTTTTAGTAGTTTCAAATATTCATGTTTTACGAATGTCTCATCACAAATTGTGGTGAGATTATATTTTTTCATAAAACGAACGTAGTTAAAGTCATCCAAGGATTCATTTTCGAGCAATCCACGGATCATGTCTCTGTTAGCTTGAGCTTCGTATTTCTCACGCAAACGCTCATAGTCTTTAGAGTTCTGCTCTAGGTGGCCTAATTCATGTAAAATGACCTTTAAACGTATTTCTGGGGCTAAATCCCCATTGATATAAACCACCCTGTTTATCGGGTCGATAAAGCCGTTTCGTGACCACTCGTGAGAACTAAACTCACAGATAGAGACATTGAACTGCTCAAGCAATTCTTTTTCAGTCATAGCACCTCACACCAGTTTCTATAGAAAAAGCAAAAGAACCAATTCGACAAACGAACTGGCTCTTTTTAGACGTTTTGTTCCCTTACACTTGCGCACGCACAAGCCATAGGGCGCTGAACTTAATCAGTCTTCCACTAAAAATAGTTTACAAAATGTTTTACTTATTGTCAATGATTTTACAAAAAATAGTAAACATTTTAACCAGTTCTGGCGTTTTTGTGTAATCAGATGCATACCTTTGCATTCGGTCGATAAGATTTTGGATCTTTAAACCTTGATGATATTGGACCGCAGTGGAACAGTAGGCATTTGATAAGGCAATGAGTGAAAGAAGGTCATTCACTTTGCGGTATTGACGATATTTGAGAACGCCCTTTTGTCTAGCAAACGTATTAACTACGGCGTTAACTCTATTCAATTTTTCATCATCTCTAAATACATTTACCATCAGGACATTATTGTGAGCGCAAGCGTTTCTGAGATGTCTCGAGTTATCACCTAACGTCACAGCCTTTTGAAGAGAGCTGGGATTATACTTATCAAAATAAAGCCTTACTAATTTTAACAAGCAGCCATAATCCATGTGCTCCATTAATGCCCAAATCGGGATATCAGCTCCACGTTTTAGAAACATATCTTTTTGATATCGAGATTGTCTGAATCGATTGTAGGTACTGTTATAGTATGTTGGGTAATTGACGGCAAATTCTTGAACAATGGTATAACCATCTTCATCGGGATTGTTAGTGATTAATCTAGATAACTCGACTTTTATAAAGTGTTCTACATTAATAGCAATATCTAGAAGCGTATCTCGCAAATACATATCAATTGTGGCTAAATCTACAAGGTGCTGAAAATCAAGGTGTTGATATTTCCCGTTTTTCTTTTTAAAATTTTTTCTAAAAGCAGAGACTTTATAGTAGTAGTTGTTCTTTTCTAAAAAAGTAATGGCTTTCCCTTTTGACATAAGTTCAAAAGCAACCCCGTTGTTGTCAAGCAAAGCAACCAAATCTCTATAAGATTGTTTGGATTTGCGAACCATACTATTTCTCCTTGCTACTCATGTAACCAGCGATTATGCCACGAATGGCACGTTTGTCGCTCTCGGTGAGAGGTTTACCGTCGAACATCATAGCGTTATCGATGATGTTATCGATGTCATGGGAATTTGGTTGTTGGTCCTCAGTGGTTTCTGGACCGTCCCCAAAAAGAATGTAATCCGTAGAAGTCCCCAAGGCTTGAGCTAGTTTTACAATCTTTGTTCCCGTTGGAATACTAGCACCGCTTTCCCACTTCGAAATAGTTGAGTCAGACTTATACCCTAACATTTTCGCTAATTCAAGTTGACTAATGCCCTTGCTAGCTCTCAAACTTTCAATTCTGCTACCTCTTTGCTTATTCAAATCCATATCTTTCTCCTTGTTGTTTATATTAACATTATATAGTAGACTTTCTTAATTTTCAAGTTGATTTATAAAAAAAACAAAAAAACTTGAAAAAAAATCAATAAAACTATTGACATTGAATTTAATTCAAGCTATAATGTGTTTGTAAGTTAGTTAGAGAGGAGGAATAAAATGACAGAAACGGTTCCGAAAATTACAATCAAAGAACTACGAGCTCGCCATAAAATGACGCAAGAACAATTCGCTAAAAGCGTTGGCACTACTGCTCAAACAGTAAGTGCATGGGAGAAAAACCAACTTTCAATTTCTCCTAAAAATATGGTAGCTATTTGTAATAAATACCACATTCAATCGTCTGATTTGTACGGTATCTGATATTTTTTTACAACAAAACTTGAATTTAATTCAAGGTAAAAAGCTAATAAGAACGTAGCTATTTGAAACCTATTAATATTATCTGAGGTTCTGGTTCGAACCTAATTAAAATTATGAAAGGAGCAAAGATGAAAGAACCATACAAGTACCTTGAAATCTCTGGCAATATTGCTGGACGTATTGAACTGGAAACAGAAAAAGACCTACTTGTCCGTAGAGCGATGGTCATTGATGGACACATCGGTTTATGCGAACAAGCGGTCTACGTTGATAAGAAAGTGCTAGATAGCTACTGGGTCAAGATTGTAGAGTTATCTGCCATTCCTGAAACCATCAACAGCGTTGACAGCACTGATTTGGTTAGGAAATGGTTGAACATGTAGATTGACAGTATCATGTCCATTGACATACTCAACGCATTTCACCAAGTAATGCTCAGATTTATGGTCTGCTGACTTAGCAATGACAGAACCGATAGTAGGAATAGTGGGCAATGTCATTGGTGCAGGTTCAACATGACCATTAATCATAATGTGACAAGTAATCATAGTTATCCTCCTTTCCGACTATATTATAGCAGAAATGGAGGTTAGAAACAGAAAGGACTACCAATGGAAATCACCTATAAACCAGTCGGAGTTAACGAAACGGCTGAGTGGGGAGACTATGACCACCTCATGCAGCGGTGGGAAGGCCTAGGGAAGTCGATGGCAAAGAACCTCGTTCGAGAAATGAGGGATAACAAAGACTTTCGAGACTATGTATTTAACCCTACGCACAAGTTAGTTTTCATCAACTATGAAGGGTTTAAATCATTCATCGAATGGAAGACTAAAAAAAGGTTCAAATAACATACATCCCTGGCTGCAGAAGTGAGCTAGTGAGGAGATATAAAGCGATACCTATTAACTACCGTTGAAGTAAGCAGCAACGAAAACGATTTGATATTCATAATTGTCTCTTTAAATATATAAATCTATGAAAAAATCCTCACTAGTTCTCTAGTGTGGTCAGGGAAAAGAAGAAAGGAATTAACATCATGAGAAACCTAAAAACAAATAAAGGCATGGTCATTTTTTTCAAAAACTTTGGAATTAAAAAAGCTTTCTTGACTGACGATATCCGTTTTGACAGAAATGGTGCTCACCACGTTGGCATTGACGTCATCATGAAAGACGGGACATGTTTTGGTGTGTTCAGCAACGGTGAAATTCTAAATTAAAGGAGAAACAACAATGAAAAAACTTATCAATTGGATTTGGTCTAAAAGACAAGAAAAAGAAGTAGAAGTCTATGAAGTTCGTCCGTATCGAATGGTTGACGAAATGGTCCGAGAGTTTAACGCAGACCACGGATTGCCATTAGATCAATTAGTGGGGTAACTCATGAAACTACTAAGAAAACTTTTTTCCAAGAAAAAAACAAAACAAAAAGAGTACTTCTTCGAAGTGGTGGAAACACCCGAAGAGAAAGTACAAAAATATCTTAATACAAAATAATCGTCAACATCTTCAATCCGTAGCCATTCCTCGGTGTACGGAGTGCAACTCATACCTTCCCCAAAAAAAATATAAACTTTACCCACATTCACACTAAAAAAATAAAAAACCTTCTTTAAATTGAATATTTACGAAGTACATCGAGGGTTGGGTGCGGATTGAAGCACTAAAAAAGCACAGGTAAGGGCCTGTGCAAGAAAATTATACCAAGGAGATTATACCATGAAATCTTTTAACACTCAAACAATCACTAAACCTAGCTATGTTAAAACTAAAGCATTTGGCTTGTGCGGAACACTTGCCATTGCAACAGCACTATTGCTCGGTGCTAGTGCATCAGCGGATGAAACAACTACACCAGTAGCAGATACTCAGCCACCAGTGGCGAACGTCTACACCGCTGACAATGCGGGCAATGTGACAGTGACACCATCTGAAACAGCGGCAGCTGCACCAGTTACTGAAACTGCACCAGTTACTGAAACAGCGCAACCAGTGGAAACTACTGCCCCGGTAGCAGAAACAGTGGCAGAAACACCTAAACAACCTACTGAATTTGTCAAAGAAGACAACGAAATTAAAGTAACTAATCCAGATGTTGTCGTTGATCAATCAAATGGAACTGGTAAGTATTCAGGGTTTACCGTTGAATATAAAGACGTAAAATTCCCTGACGATATGGCTATCAATGAAGGGGATAAGGTTAAATTTGATTTGCCAAAAGAAATCAACTTCCAAACAAACTATGATTTTGATGTCTATAACCCAGAAAAAGTTGTTGTGGGTAAAGCATCAACAGACGTAAAAACTCAAACAGTTACGACTGTATTCAATAACTACTTTGCTACTCATCCACTCAACAAGCAAATGAGTCTTAAGCTCGATGCTAAGTGGACTGACAAGGTTGAAAGTGGCAAGCCAGTTAACGTTAATTTCAATGGTACGGTGGTTACTGTAAACATTGGAAAAGAGCAAGAAATCGGTAAAGATGAATTACTTTCTAAATGGGGCAGCCAAGACGAGAATGACCCAACTGTTATCAACTGGACTGCTCGTATTAACTACGCTAAACGTCTATTGAATTACGTCACAATCATTGATGAGATGAGTGATAATCAAAAGCTTGTTGATAATTACTTTGAAATCAAATCGATTGAAAGCGTAGACCCTTGGATTGATAAAGGTTCTGCTATGGATTTAGTAAAATCAATCAGTAAATCAGACCACGGTTTCACAATTAAAATGGATCGCCTTGATCATATGATTTATATTAACTATAAAACTAAATTGATTAACGCGGTTAAAGAAAGCGTAAACCCAACCAATAAGGTTGAGTTGAAAGCTGAGTCAGACGGTGCTATCTCATACAGTTATGTTCAACTTGTCGGTGGTAAAGGCGATGCCAGTGGTGAAAACAAGCCTGAACCAACATTTGAAATTCCTCGTGAAGCTCCAAAAGTTGACATCCCGGAATTTGAGGGTGGCATCCTCGGAATCCCTGAAGTCCGTGAATTGCCGGAATATAACGAACCTATCGGCACGGTTCCTAACGACGCCCCTAAATATGAAAAACCGGAATTTGAAGGCGGTGTAGTCCCTAATGATCCACCAGTTGTTGAAATTCCAGAATATAACGAGCCAATCGGCACAGTGCCAAACGAAGCACCAGTTTACGACAAGCCAGAGTGGAACGGAGGCACAGTACCAAATGAAGCACCAGTACACGATAAGCCTGAATTCCAAGGAGGTATTCCGGGAATTCCAGAAGTTCGTGAGTTGCCACCGTTTGAAGGCGGTGTGATTCCGAATGATGCCCCTATCTTGGACTTGCCAGAGCTTGAAATTCCAGAGGAACCAACACCAGAAAAACCTAGCACGCCAGAAAAAGCCCCTAAAACGAGCGTAGAGCGTCCTAATAATAAAGCGGCACAATCTGCCTCTGCCGCAGTATCTTATAAGCTCGATTCTGAGCCAAAAGAGGTGGCAAATACACCTGTTTACGGTGGTACTCTTCCGAACACTGGTGAAAAAGAAGGTATTGCTAGCATTTGGGGATTGGTAGTGATTGCTGCCGGTATCACTGCTTTAACCCTTGGATTCAAGAAACGTAACGAAGTAAAAGAGGATTAAGCAAATGAGCATCGCGATAAATAAGTTAGAAATTGAAAACGTCAAACGAATCAAAGCAGTCAAGGTTGAGCCGTCACCTAATGGTCTAACGGTAATTGGTGGAAATAACAACCAAGGTAAAACTAGCGTATTAGATTCTATCGCTTGGGCGTTAGGTGGGAATCGTTTTAAACCTAGCAAGGCAGCTCGTGAAGGTTCTGTCGTTCCTCCGTCTCTTAAAATTACCATGTCAAATGGATTGATTGTCGAGAGAAAAGGGAAAAATAGTTCTCTGAAAGTAATTGATCCAGAGGGCAATAAAGGTGGCCAACAACTTCTTGATAGTTTTGTTGAGGAATTGGCTATCAACCTCCCGAAATTTATGGATAGCACAGCTAAAGAGAAAGCTGACATCCTTTTGCAAATCATCGGAGTTGGTCCCCAATTAGCCGAATTAGAAATCAAAGAGAAGCAGTTATATGACCAGCGCCATGCTATCGGTGTAATTGCTGACCAGAAGGAGAAGTTCGCAAAAGAACAGACCTATTATCCAGACGCCCAAAAAGAGTTGATTTCCATTGCAGATCTGATTGCAGAACAGCAAGAAGTGCTAGCAAAAAATGGAGAGAATGCTCGCAAACGTCAAAACGCTCAGCAGATTAAAACTGCCTACGAAGGCAAACTTGCTGAAGTTAACCGTTTGTCAGACCAATTAAAGGCAGCTCAAGCAGAATTGGAAACTCTTGAAAACGACCTTCAAATCGCTACTGACTTAACGATTGACCTTATTGATGAATCTACAGAAGAAATCGAAAGCAATATCGCTAATATCGAGCAAATCAACCTCAAGGTTCGAGCTAATCTTGACAAAGAAAAAGCTGAAGAAGAAGCTAGAGTCCAACGTGATGAATACAACAGATTATCTAGCGAAATCGAAGCTGTCCGAAAAGACAAGCGTGACCTGTTAACTAATGCTGACCTACCGCTCGAAGGACTATCTGTCAACGATGGAAAACTTCTCTATCTCGGCCAAGAGTGGGATAACATGTCAGGTTCTCAACAACTCATGGTAGCGACCGCAATCGTCCGAAAACTAAAACCGGATTGTGGCTTCGTTTTAATCGACAAGCTCGAACAAATGGACCAAATCACACTGGATCAATTTGGAAAATGGCTTGAGGATGAAGGCCTACAAGCTATTGCAACGAGAGTGTCGACTGGTGATGAATGCTCAATTATCATCGAAGACGGCTACAGTCTCGATAATAAGACGCATCAGCCAACAACAGAAGCTGAAACCGAAACACCACAAACGCCATCATGGCAAGGAGGATTTTAATGCAAATCACAAGAGGTATTAAAGCCAGAGCACAAAAGGTCGTTATCTACGGGCCTGAAGGTATCGGAAAATCAAGTTTTGCAGCTCAGTTTCCAGACCCTGTGTTTATCGACACGGAAGGTTCTACAGACAATATGGATGTAGCTAGATTGGATAAGCCATCAAGCTGGACCATGTTGATGAACGAGGTTGCTTTCATTAAAGCAAATCCCGACTCATGTAAGACTCTGGTAATCGATACAATCGATTGGGCCGAGTCGTTAGCAGTTGAATCTGTGTGTGCTCAGCACGGCAAAAAAGGAATCGAAGATTTTGGTTGGGGCAATGGGTATACCTACGTCCGTGAAGAAATCGGTCGTTTCCTAAACAGTCTAAGCGAATTGATTGACCTTGGTATCAATGTCGTACTGACTGCACACGCTCAGATTAAGACCTTCACTCAACCAGACGAAATGGGTAGCTATGACCGTTACGAGCTCAAACTTGGGAAGAAAACAAGCTCGCAGACAGCTCCGTTGGTTAAAGAATGGGCCGATATGGTTCTATTCTGTAACTACGAAACAATCGTAATGACTGATAAAAAATCCAAGAAGTCGAAAGCACAAGGTGGGCAACGTGTTATGTATACACAACACCATCCAGCGTGGGATGCCAAGAATCGTCACAATCTACCAAACAAACTGCCGCTAGACTACGCTGGAATTGCTCATATTTTCAATAATGTTCAAGCTGCACAGCAGCCAGCAAAGGCACAAACTCCGCCGCCTGCACCTAAGGAATCGAAACCTTCAGCGCCAGCGGAAGAAGCGCCTATTCAAACTCAAAAACAAACTCCAGAACCACAAGAGCCGGTCAATCCTGCACCAGTGGAACGTGGAGCTTATCAAGAGCCCGCTCCATTCATTGACCCAGCACTGCGTGATTTGATGATTGCTAACCAAGTGACTGAACAAGAACTTCAACAGGCTGTGGCCTCTAAAGGTTACTACCCTATTGAAACACCTATATCAATGTACGACAAATCATTCATCGACGGGGCTCTAGTAGCTACTTGGGACCGTGTCTTTGAAATGGTAAAAGAAATCCGTGGATCAGAATTTTAGGAGGAAATCATGTCAGATAAAACTATCAAATTGGACCTATCACAAATCGGTGATGGTGGTCTTCAAGAGAAAGTCGATAAAGAACTTGAAAGAGTCATCGCTAACATCTTAGATCCAAACACTGAGACTAAGACAGCTCGTAAACTTGCTATCACTTTGACAATGAAGCCAGACGATACACGTCAAACGGTAGCTACTGCAATGGAAGTCAAGTCAACTCTTGCACCTCAAAAAGCAGTTGCCACCACAGTCCTCATTGGGCAAGAAGGTAGTCAAGTCTATGCAAACGAACTTAAGAGCAACATGCCTGGTCAGACATATTTTGACGACCAAGCGACTCTTCGCACAGATATTGGTGAGCCAATTGAAGACATCGACAAAGGTATCAACAACGATGTTATTGACTTTAACAAACAAAAGAAAGCAGGTAATTAAGCATGGCAGAAAACATCAAAGAAGCTCTCGAATACAGTGTAGAACTCGCTGAACGTGGTGGCAAAACCATTCAAGTTGGCGACAAGCACTACTACAATGCAGATCAATTCAACCTTCAAGAGGTAAACCCTCGAAAAGTCGCACCAATGCTTCAATTATACACCCTCGACAGTCTTATTGATTACCTCAAATCAGGTAATGACGCTATTAGTGCATCTAAAAAAATCATTGTAGTGGAAAGCCCTGGAAATGTCGCCGTCTATGATCAGGTTGATTGGGAATATGGAAGACGGCCACAACTTGTCTCTGTGGTAGCTTATACGCCATCTATTCGATTGAACCAGTGGAATAGCCAAGAGCAGTTCAATATTATGCTGCAGTCTGCCTTTAATGACGAGGATGATCGTCAAGTTGTACTTGAATTCGCAAGTGCTTTAAAAATCGAAAACGGCGCTGACATCGTGGATAACGGTATCAACCAGACCACTACTGTGAAATCAGGGGTAGCTAGTCTTGCAAAAGCAACTGCACCAAACCCAGTGATATTACGTCCATATCGTACATTTACAGAAGTCGCACAGCCATCTAGTCAATTTGTGCTCCGCATCAACGAAGAAGCTAAACTTGCTCTTTTTGAAGCAGACGGTGGCAAATGGAAACTGGAAGCCATTAAAAACATCGCTGACTACCTCAAAGCAGGGCTCGAAGATCAAGACAATATCACTATTTTGGTTTAATAAGGAAGGGATTTATACATGACTTATAACAATAACTTTGAACGTGAATTCGGATGGGATGATACTATCCAAGAGGACAGCAAGGAGTTTATCACACTAACTCCCGGTGATTATGTTTTCACTGTAACAAACTTCGAACGTGGTCGTCACACTCCCAACCCCCAAAATCCTGGGAAACTTCCAGCATGTAACAAAGCGATCATCACTCTACAAGTAGAAACTGATGAAGGTCTTGCCACAATGACTCATAACTTATTCCTACACTCTTCGACAGAAGGCATGCTATCAGCATTCTTTGGTGCCATTGGCCAAAAGAAACATGGCGAACCTCTTCAAATGAACTGGAATACAGTTGTAGGATCAACCGGTGTTTGCCGTGTAGGGAATCGGACCTATAAGGATAATGTTTACAATGACGTTAAACAAATGATTTATGCTGATAGTGTGGATTGGACTAAGGTATTGAACGCTAATGTCGCTCAAGGAGGTGGGCAACAAGCTCCACAACAGCAAGCGCCTAACTACCAAGCGGCACCTCAACAAAACCAAGGATATCAACAACCTCAACAACCTCAACAAGCACCTAACGGTGGTGGATTCGGAGGATTCTAATGCACCTTAGACCTTACCAAGAAGAGGCAAGGGTTAAGGTACAGCAAGAGTGGAAGGAGGGCAGGAAGCGCACGCTACTTGTCCTCCCCACTGGCTGTGGAAAGACCATCGTCTTTTCAAAAATTATAGAAGACCGTGTCAAAATGGGAGAACGTGTTCTTATTCTCGCTCATCGTTCAGAACTTTTGGAGCAAGCCAGTGATAAATTAATGACGGCTACAGGGCTAGGAACGGCACTGGAGAAAGCTGAAAATACTTCAATTGGCTCATGGTTTCGTGTTGTCGTTGGTTCAGTACAGACCATGCAGCGTGAGAAACGATTCAGTCAGTTCCCACCTAATCACTTCGACACTATTGTCATCGACGAGGCTCACCACGCTATATCAGACGGCTATCAGCGTGTATTAGAACACTTTGGAGAAGCTAATGTCTTAGGTGTCACAGCCACGCCAGACCGTGGTGATATGCGAAATCTAGGCAGCTATTTCGATAGTTTAGCTTATGAGTATCCATTAGTTGATGCGATTAAATCAGGGTATCTATCGAAAATCACAGCTATTACAATCCCTCTTGAACTTGACTTGTCAACAGTCAGTCAACAAGGTGGCGATTTTAAAGCCAGTGAAATCGGAACAGCTCTGGACCCTTATCTCGAACAAATCGCAGACGAGATGGTTAAACAGTGCAAAAACAGAAAAACAGTCGTTTTCTTGCCCCTAGTAAAAACATCGCAGAAATTCCGAGATATCTTAAACGAGAAGGGGTTTAGAGCCGCCGAGGTGAACGGAGAATCCAAGGATCGTGCTGAAATCCTGGAAGATTTCGACAAGGATAAATACAATGTCTTGTGTAACTCGATGCTATTAACTGAAGGGTGGGATTGCCCAACAGTAGACTGCGTGGTTGTGTTGAGACCGACAAAAGTCCGTGCTTTGTATAGCCAAATGGTGGGACGTGGGACACGCCTTGCACCAGGGAAGGAAAATCTATTACTACTCGATTTCCTATGGCACACTGAGCGCCATGAACTTTGCAGACCAGCTCACTTAATTGCTAGCAGTCCAGAAGTCGCTAAAAAAATGACTGAAAACATGGCTGAAGATACTGAGGTTGAGTTCAGTCTGCTGGACGCTGAAGAACAAGCTGGAAAAGATGTTGTCGCCGAGAGAGAAGAAGCTCTCGCTAAGCAACTCGCAGAACAGCGAAAGAAAAAACGTAAACTTGTGGATCCGTTGCAGTTTGAAATGTCAATCCAAGCTGAAGACTTAGCGGAGTATGTCCCATCATTCGGTTGGGAAATGGCTCCACCTTCAGAAAAACAACTTGAAGCGCTTGAAAAATTCGGAATCTATACCGAAGAAATCGGGAATGCTGGGAAAGCTGGCAAACTACTAGACCGCTTAAATAAACGCAAAGACAGTGGATTGACCACACCTAAACAAATACGATTGCTTGAAGGTCGTGGCTTCCGAAATGTCGGAATGTGGAAATTTGAAGATGCTAGCAATCTGATCAATCGAATTGCTGCTAGCGGTTGGAGAATGCCAAAAGGAATCATTCCAGCTACATACCAGCCAGAATAAAGGAGATTAAATGTCAGAAGGTACTTTTGATTTAATCCCACTCTTAGATTATATTGATCCTTCTACATTGTCTTATCAAGAGTGGGTAAACGTAGGAATGGCCCTAAAACAGGAGGGATACACGGCAATGGATTGGGACGCTTGGTCTCAATCTGACAGCCGCTATAAAAAAGGCGAGTGCTTCACTAAATGGGATACTTTTCACAATAATGGCTCTGATGCCGTGACTGGTGCAACTATCACTCAAATGGCTAAAGACAACGGTTGGGAGCCAATGAACAAGCCAGGCGAAAGCTATGAGCTTGGCTGGGATTCAACTATTGATCGTGATTATCAAATCGTTGATAAAAATTGGGTCGAATCAAAGGAAATCCGAGAGCCAATCAATTGGCATCCAGTCCAAGATCTTGTCAAATACATCGAAACATTGTTTGAAATGACCGACCTCGTTGGTTATGTCACATCAACTTATCCGATTGAAACAGAAAACGGACCAATCTATAAGCCAACTCAAGGTAATTATGACAGGACTGCCGGAGAGCTTATCAAAGAACTTCAGAGTAATGGTGATGATATTGGTGCGGTCTTCGGAGACTACAAGGAAGAAGCTGGCGCTTGGATTCGTTTTAACCCGTTGGATGGAAAGGGTGTCAAGAACGATAATGTCACTGATTTCAGATACGCTCTAGTAGAATCTGACAGCATGGAGCTTGGGAAACAGTACGCTCTATTTAAAGA
>OGCQ01003743.1_pt1 | contig 13266 bp, 11 predicted proteins | sample 1570161 | NCBI WGS metagenome assembly OGCQ01 (sample SAMEA4384402, study PRJEB24528) | human gut metagenome
CAGCTTCGGCATCATAATATCTATGATCAGCAGATCCACCGGCTGACTGCGCAATGCACTGATCGCCTCCACACCATCGTATGTCTTCAGGACCGTATACCCTTCCTGCTCCAGATAAATACTGATTGCCTCTACAATGTCTTTATCGTCATCACAGACCAGAATATTCGCCACTTTATACACCTCCCTCATCATCCGAAATGCCTGTCTGAAATCTCTCATGTACAGACACCCCGGCTTCTTATTTTATGGAATTGCTATAATATTAGAATAATCAAAGCATCTTAATATAAAAGGGACAAATTCTTAAGATTTTCTTATGATTATTCTGTATATATTTTTTATCTCACCTTTTTCCCCTTGTCTTCCACCCACATAAGAATAATGCCTTTTTATTATATCATTTCACATATACTATTTTCCATAGAAATTGTATTGACAATCCCTATAAAACAAGCTTATAATACAGTAAATTAATACTTACCTAAGAAGAGCGATGTTGTTCACAACATGGCTCTTTTTGCTTTTCAGAGGGAAAATAGTTTCCCTGACCGGAATAAGTAATGTCTTCATATGTTCTGAAAGAAAGGTAAAGTATAAAAATTATGAGGGAGGGAACGATTTATGGATTCTTTAAACGAAATTGTTACCAAAATTGATGACTTTGTCTGGGGACCGGTGATGCTGATCCTGTTGGTCGGAACCGGTATCTTCCTGACTGTGCGCACCAGATTTCTCACATGGCGTAATCTTGGCTATGCGCTGAAAAGCACACTCAGCAAAGAAGCCCGCACCAAGAACCGTGGACAGGGAGATGTATCACCTTTTTCCGCACTGACAACTGCACTGGCAGCCACCATCGGTACCGGAAATATCGTCGGTGTTGCCACAGCTATGGTTTCCGGTGGTCCCGGAGCTCTGGTATGGATGTGGATTTCCGCAGCCTTCGGTCTGACCTCCAAATTCAGTGAATGTATGCTGGCCATCAAATATCGTGAAGTCAATGCAAAAGGCGAAATGAGCGGCGGTCCTATGTACACCATGAAAAAAGGACTGAAAAACAAAACCTTTGGTGCCATTCTTGCATGGCTGTTTGCACTTTTTGCTGTTATCGCTTCCTTTGGTATCGGAAACATGACACAGGGCAACTCCATTGCCAGCGCACTTCACTCCACATTTAATGTACCGACACAGATTTCCGGAGTTGTGATCACCGTTTTATCCCTGGTCATCATTGTAGGCGGAATCAAATCCATCTCCAAAGTTTCCGCTGTTGTTGTTCCTACCATGGCAATCTTTTACGTTATCTGCGGTTTGATCGTAATCATTGGAAATATTTCCAACCTGCCTTCCGGTCTGGCCATGATCTTCAAAATGGCTTTCTCCGTAAAAGCAGTGGGTGGCGGACTTTGCGGTTCCATCGTTGCTTCCATGATGAATGCCATGAGATTCGGTGTTGCACGTGGTGTCTTCTCCAATGAAGCTGGTATGGGTTCCGCTGCAATCACAGCAGCCGCAGCAACCACTGATAATCCTGTACGTCAGGGCTACATAAACATGACCGGAACCTTCTGGGATACTATCGTTGTATGTACCATCACCGGACTGGCAATTGCCTCCTCCGGAGTACTTGGAACAACAAATGCAGCCGGAGAACTTCTCACAGGCTCTGACGTTACTATCGCAGCTTTCGAAACTATCCTGGGTTCTGCAGGCGGCTGGCTGGTAACCATCGGCATCACATTATTCGCTTTTTCCACCATCCTTGGCTGGGAGTATCATGGTGAAAAAGCTTTCGAGTACCTGTTTGGAACACACAAATATAATATGGTCTACAGAATCATATTTTCACTGGTAGTCTATATCGGATGTACCCAGACTCTCAGCCTGGTATGGAACTTCTCCGATATCGCCAACGCACTGATGGCTATCCCGAACCTGATCTGCATGCTCCTGTTAAGCGGCGAGATTGCCAAAGATGTAAAAGAATTCCAGCCGGAGATTAAAAAATAATATCCTACATAAAAGAGAGACCAATCCGCACAAGATGGTCTCTCTTTTTACTGCAATTTTTTCATTTCACCATTGCCCTTACACTTTTTTGTGGTAAACTGTAAAAAAATCATACGAAAAAGCCGAGGTGTAATATGCTCAATAAATTTAACAGCTTTATGGAAAAATGGATGCCCTTTGTAACGCCGGTCTGCCTTATGGTGGGCGTACTTTTTCCGGATATTGCAAGGCATGGTGTACCTTATGTCACCTATGTTTTTGCTTTTATGACCTTTATCGGAGCACTGAAATCCAGGTTCCAGGATATAGCAAATGTATTTAAACGACCACTTCCTCTAATCCTGATGTTTCTGGTTCTGCATGTTCTGATTCCGGCATCCGCCTATGGTGTGGGGCTTCTGTTTTTTCCGGAAAATATTAATTATATTACCGGAATTGTACTGGAATTTTCGGTTCCCGTAGCAGTAATCAGCCTGATGTGGGTATCCATTTATAATGGAAACAATCCCCTTTCCCTTTCACTGGTCATTTTGGATACACTCCTTTCTCCCTTTCTGATTCCTGCCACATTAAAAATCCTGGTTGGATCCAATATTAAAATGGATACTGCAGGAATGATGAAAGAACTGGTATTTATGATTGCCCTTCCGGCAGTTATCGCCATGTGCCTTAATGAATTCAGTCATGGAAAAGTAATGGAAACCTGGCCAAAAAAACTTGCACCTTTTTCAAAAATGTGCCTGATTTTTGTGGTGACTTCCAATTCCTCCAAGGTTTCTCCCTATATGAAACACCTGAACGGAGAACGTCTGGCTGTGACAGCTGTGATTCTGATACTGTCTGTCAGCGGATATGCCATCGGCTGGCTGATTGCCATCATTACGAAACAGAATAAGGAAGCTACCGTTTCTATGATCTATGGCTCCGGTATGCGTAATATCAGCGCCGGTGCAGTGATCGCCAGTGCATATTTCCCTGCAGAATGTCTGTTTCCGATTATGATCGGAACCCTGTTCCAGCAGATTCTGGCCGCATTTTACGGAAGCCTTGTACGCCGGGTACAAACGTCACAATGTAAAAAAGAGGATATTTGATCCATAATAATTGACGAAAAAATACGAATGTGCTTTAATTGATATCAAGCAGATAAAATCATCTGCTTCGCTACTTACTCATAACCAACTATAGCAATACTATATTTTTTACATGCATCATATTCTTAAGAAGAACGGGAGGAAAATCAATGGGACTTATAGCAATCAGCAGTCTGATGCTCTTGGGCGGTATGTATCTGATGATCGCATTTGCATGGTGGCTTCTGCAGATCATTGCCAACTGGAGAATCTTTACCAAAGCAGGGGAGGCCGGATGGAAAAGTATTATTCCAATATATGGCGATTATATTTCTTATAAAATCGCATGGCAGCCTGCATATTTCTGGCTGACTCTCATCCTGGGAACCGTATCCTCTTACCTGCAGGGAACCCTGGAAACAAGTGAAAGCTTAACAGTCTACATGCTCGTCATACTGATCAAAATCATACTTGTTGTCATCAGCATTATGTACAGCATTAAGCTTGCAAGAGCCTTCGGCAGAGGCACAGGATTCGCCATTGGCCTTATCTTCTTACCGCCAATCTTCATGCTGATCCTTGGCTTCGGCGATGACAGATATTATGGACCAGATAAATAAACAACCTCTAAATAAAAAAATCCTCATTGATTCTGGTAAAAACGTTTCAGGGGGCTGACCGTACTCCCGATCAGCCCCCTGCATATATTTTACATCTTACAGTTGCAATTCTTTTTTACAATTATTCTTCTACCTTCATCTCCCGAACAATCTTACGCAGCTTCAATACCATAGACGGTGCCACAGACAGTTCATCCAGTCCCATGCGTACAAACTCCTCAGTCAGGGTAGTATCTGCACCCAATTCTCCACAGATGCCGGCCCATTTTCCACATTTATGTGCATTGTCCACTACCATCTGGATCATACGAAGCAGTGCTTCATGGTGTGGATTATAGAACTCATCCAGTTTCTCATTCTGACGGTCAATAGCCAGTGTATACTGTGTCAGGTCGTTGGTACCGATACTGAAGAAATCTACCATTTCCGCAAGTCTGTCACTGATGATCGCTGCTGCCGGAGTTTCAATCATAATTCCCTGCTCAGGAATCTTATACTGAATCTCCTGTGCTTTCAGCTCCTCTTCAACCTCTGCCACGATCTCATAGATTTTCTTTACTTCCTCAGTGGAAGTGATCATGGGATACATAATAGACAGATTTCCATATACTGCTGCTCTCAGGAGAGCACGAAGCTGTGTCTTGAAGATTTCCGGCTGCTTCAGGCAGATACGGATTGCACGATAACCCATAGCCGGATTATCTTCATTTCCCAGATTAAAGTAATCTACCTGCTTGTCTGCTCCGATATCCAGTGTACGGATGATCACCTTCTTGCCTGCCATCATCTGTACCGCCTGCTTATAGGCCTGGAACTGTTCCTCCTCTGTAGGGAAATCATTTCTGCCCAGATACAGGAATTCACTTCTGAAAAGACCGATTCCTCCTGCATCATTTTCCATAACATAGCCGATATCTCCAACACTTCCGATATTGGCATAGATATTGATCTTATGGCCATCCAGAGTTACGTTTTCCTTACCCTTAAGTTCCTGGAGCAGTCTGAGCTTCTCTGCTTCTTCAGCCATTTTCTCTGTTGTCTGTGCTTTCACAGTCTCATCCGGCTCAAAGATCACAGTACCCTGGAATCCATCTACAACTGCCTCCATTCCTGTGTGAATTTCTTCCAGATTCATATCTACACCGATCAGCGCCGGAATATTCATCATACGTGCAAGAATTGCTGTATGAGAATTTGTGGAACCGTGAACTGTCACAAATGCCAGGATCTTGTCTTTGTCCATCTGTACCGTTTCACTTGGGCTCAGATCATCTGCCACGATGATTGATGGTTCAATTGAACTTAAATCTGCATCATCCTGTCCGCTGAGATTACGGACCAGACGCTCTGAAATATCCTTGATATCTGCAGAACGTGCTTTCATATAATCATCATCCATGGAGGCAAACATTTCAGCAAAATTATCGCCTGTAGCAGCTACTGCATACTCTGCATTAATCTGCTCTGTACGGATCGTATTCTGGATTGCTTCCAGATAATCATCATCCTCCAGCATCATCTGATGTACTTCAAAAATAGCAGCACTTGCTTCTCCAACCTCCTGAACAGCTTTATCATAAAGCTTCTGGAGCTGCTCCTTGGATTTTTCCAGGGCTTCATCTACTCGTTTGATTTCCGCCTCCGGATCCTCAATCCGTGTACGTTTTACCTGATAATCATTTTTCTTCAGAACCACAACCGGTCCCATTGCAATTCCCTTATACACAGATTTTCCCTGATAACTCTGCATTGTTTTTTCCTCCTTCTTATTTATGATGAATTTTAATATGTATATCCCTGGCTGAAATTATAAGTTATTCTCAAAAAATGCCTTTAACTTAGCAATTGCGGTATCCTCATCAGAACCCTCTGCACTTACAGTAACTGTATCGCCCTGCTTTACGCCCAAAGACATAAGCATCATAAGCTGTGTCAGTTTTTTTGTTTTGTCACCCTTTGTGATCGTACATTCGGACTGGAACTTCTTTGCCTCTTTTACCAGAAGTCCTGCCGGTCTTGCATGGATTCCAAGTTCGTCTTTAACAGTATATTCAAATGATTTCATCCTTTTATTCTCCTCTGATTTTTATTCTTCTTCTCTGTCCATCATTCTCTCCAGATGCATTGCCAGATAACCGATTTCGATATCCGGTATGGGAAGCTTCAGGCTTTTTTCCATTTTACGACAGATTTTCTCAGCTGTCATATAGGGACCGGGAAATTTCACAGACATGTAGTCATTCAGACTCATTTTCAGTTTTTCCCCATGAATGGCTCTGGCAACCATATATCGTACATGGTTCATCAAACGGTTATAACCCAGAGACATTATATCAATAGATTTTCCGGTCTCTTCTTCAACCATACAGATACATTCCCTGACTGTTCTGGCGATTTCCATTGCCTGGGAAACATTCTCATCCACAATGGCGGCATGAACATGGAGGGCAATATATCCAATCTCATGTTCATCAATCCTGATTCCCAGTTTTTCTTTCAGAAGGTCACGGATACATCCCGCAACCTTATATTCTTTATAAAACATAATACGGATGTCATCTGTCAGTGGATTACTGATCTGTTCACCGTTCTGTATACGGCGGACAGCGAAATCAAGATGGTCTGCCATGGTAAAAAGAATGGAACGGTCAACCTTTCCAAATTCCTCTTCTGCCTGATCCAGCACCTCATTGGCAAGCTCCAGACACAGTGGCGAAACAGACTTGATAATTTCCTTTGCCTCTCCGCGGTCTGTCAGCTCCTTCAGGGAATATACCCTGGCATCTCCGGTTACAGAAACTGTCTGTCCCACTTTTTTGCCAAAAGCAACTCCCTTTCCCATAATCAGACATTCCTGATCATTTTTACTCTCAATTCCCATAAAGGAATTATGATTTAATATTTTCGTTATCCTGTATGACATCCGTATTTTCCCCATCCGGGCAGATATTACTGAAGAACCTCTACCTCAAAAAGCGGTTCCCCTGCCTTTATCTGACCCTCCTTCAAAAGATGGATCCTCTGGTTATCCTCCAGTTCTGTACAGAGAACAGGGGATACGATAGAGGGCGCATTCTGGCTCAGATAATCCAGATCCAGTTTCAGCATAGGATCTCCCTTCTTTACCTCCTGGCCGCTTTCTACCAGCGCCTCAAATCCTTTTCCATTTAATTTTACTGTATCAATTCCCACATGGATCAGCAGACTGATTCCTGACTCTGTGATAAATCCAATGGCATGCTTTGTATCAAAAACAAAGGCTACCTCGCCGTCTTCCGGTGCATATACATAAGGATCTTCCGGTGTGACTACCGCACCGTCTCCCATCATTTTCTGGGCAAAAGCCTCATCCGGTGCAGTGACAAGATCTGCCGCTGTACCACTGATCGGACTGGAAATCACAATTCTGTCCACGACCTTCTGTCCTGCTTCCTCTTTTGGAGTTTCTTTTTCCTGTACCTGTGGTTCTGCTGCTGGTGTTTCCAGTGTATCCGGTGCTGTTTCCAGATAATCTTCCAGATTAGACTTGATCACAGTAACGTTAGGACCGTAAATAACCTGTACACCCTGTCCCTTGTGCACCACTCCGGATGCACCGGTTGCTTTCAGAACTCCGTCATTTACCAGTGCTGCATCCTTTACTGTACAACGAAGTCTTGTGGCACAGCAGTCCACATCACTGATATTTTTCTTGCCACCCAGACCTCTGGTGATTGCTTCACTGACAGGATCTGCTCCGGCCTCTGTATTCTCACCCTTTTGTGCTTCTTTGCGGGCATTTACATCAGCCTTTGTATAAAGCTTAGTCTCTGTGTCATCATCCTCACGACCAGGTGTCTTGAAATCAAACTTTTTAATCATGAATTTGAAAATAAAGTAATATAAGAAAAAATAAATAATACCTACCGGAATAACCCTCATCCAGCTTGTTTTCTCATTTCCCTGAAGAATACCAAACAGGAAGAAATCCAGGAAACCACCGGAGAAGGTAAGTCCTACTGCAATATTCAGCATATGCGCGATCATGTAGGCACTTCCTGCCAGCACTACCTGAACTGCAAACAGTGCCGGAGCAACAAACAGGAATGAAAATTCCAGTGGTTCTGTGATGCCGGTTGCCATACATGCCAGTGCTGCAGACAGCAAAAGACCGCCTGCTGCTTTTTTCTTCTCAGGCTTTGCACACTGATACATTGCCAGTGCCGCACCCGGAAGACCAAAGATCATGAAAATAAATTCTCCTGAGAAATATCTGGTTGCGTCTGCACTGAAATGTGCAATATTAGCAGAGTCAGCAAGCTGGGCAAAGAAAATATTCTGTCCACCCTGAACCATTTTTCCGGCAACCTCCATGGTGCCACCCACAGCAGTCTGCCAGAAAGGCATATAAAATACATGATGCAGGCCAAAAGGAATCAGCGCACGCTTGATCAGACCAAAGATCAGTGTTCCCACATAACCGCTTCCTGTTACCAGTCCGCCCAGTGCATAAATACCATTCTGGACTACCGGCCATACAAAATACAGAAGGATTCCCACAAACATATATACAATCGTGGAAATGATCGGTACAAAACGGGTTCCTCCAAAAAAGGAAAGAGCATTTGGAAGCTGTATCCTGTAGAATCTGTTATGCAGGGCAGCTACTCCCAGTCCTACAATAATACCGCCAAACACACCCATCTGGAGTGACTGAATACCACATACAGAGGTAATGGTTCCCTCCAGAACAGTCTCTGCCACCTGTCCGTTGTCAAGAATCTGTCCTGTAACAGTAAGCATGGCATTGATTGCTGTATTCATTACAAAAAATGCAATAACTGCTGATAAAGCTGCAACCTCTTTTTCCTTCTTTGCCATACCGATGGCTACACCTACGGCAAAAATCAATGGCAGGTTATCAAATACCGCACTTCCCACACTGTTCATGATTACCAGCAGGGAGTGAAGTAAAGTCCCTTCACCAAGAATCTTTGTCAGACCATAGGTTTCAATTGTGGTTGCATTTGTAAAAGAACTTCCGATACCGAGAAGCAGTCCCGCTACCGGCAGAATTGCGATGGGAAGCATAAAGCTTCGTCCCACTCGCTGCAAAACGCTGAAAATCTTGTCTTTCATGTGACTCTTATCTACCTTTCCTGTTTCATAGTTTCTGCGTAAGCAGACATATCTATTTACGGAAATAGTTTCTGCATAAAAAACCTTTTCCAACCGGTTTTTGTACAAAAAAAGGCATTAACATACATAAACTCTCTCCGTTATGTATAGTTAATGCCTCCAAAATCGAGTTACACACTACAACTATTGAAAATATAGCATGCCAAATTCTCTTTGTCAACCCAAAAATGCTTGCAGGCTGCCGCTTAGATACCTTTAGCTTTTTTTACACATGCTGTCTGTGCTTCAATCACTGCACTGCGCAAACCTTTTTCTTCCAGAACACGGACTGCCTGAATGGTGGTTCCTGCCGGGGAGCAGACCATATCTTTCAGTTCTCCCGGATGTTTGCCTGTCTCAAGCATCAGCTTTGCACTTCCAAGTACAGACTGTGCAGCAAATTTATAAGCCTGTGCCCTTGGCATTCCGTCTGCAACTGCTGCATCTGCCATTGCCTCAAGAAACATAAATACATATGCCGGTGAACTTCCGGAAACTCCTACCACTACATCCATAAGATGCTCCGGAACCACTTCTGTCTTTCCAAAGGTATTGCACAGCTCCACTGCCATCTGTGTTTCTTCCTCTGTTACCAGATTGTTTACGCAGAGTGCGGTCATGCCTTCACCTACCATAGCAGGTGTATTTGGCATAGTACGGATAACTTTTGTTTTTTCTCCCAGATGTTCCCCAAGCCACTGCAAAGTTTTACCAGGTGCAATAGAGATAAAAATCTGATTTTCCTTTACGCTATCCTTAATCTCATCCAGAACTCCTTCAAGAAACTGAGGTTTCACAGCCAGAAAAACAATATCAGCAAAATCCACTACCTGAGCATTGGTGTCTGCCTTGCAGATACCAAGTTCCTTTTCGATTTTTTCACGGGTTTTGTCTGATTTTGCAGAAGCGATCATATCTGCTGCCTTTACTTCTCCACTTTTCAGAATTCCTTTTAACATGGCTGTTGCCATATTTCCACAACCGATAAAACCAATTTTCATAATAATCCACTCCTTTGCGAAAATATTACTGTTCTGATTTCTATCATACCCGTTTCCATGCCAAAAGTAAAATACTATCTTTTTATCCGGGCATAAAAAAACCACTTCCTCAGAAGTGGTTTCTTCAGCAGGGCTACAAGGATTCGAACCTTGAACTGACGGAGTCAGAGTCCGTTGCCTTACCGTTTGGCGATAGCCCTTTATTTAATTTGTGTCACTCGCTTGCGACAAGTGATATTATATTATAGGTCAACAAAAAATGCAAGCCCTTTTTTGAAATTTTTTTAATTTTTTTTATTTTCTTTATTTCATCACATTTTTAAGAAAATAATCACATTTCAGACTTCCTGTCAAAGGGATATTCCCACTTTGGTCAAATTGCACTTTTTAGATTTACATTGGTTAAAAATATGCTATAATCATAGGAAAGATTTTACATTATCTTAACCAATTTATAACTGTTCAGTAGCTTTGCCTGCCAGCAGACTACTGACAGCTGCATTATATAAAAAGGAGAAAAAAATGCGAGCAAATAATCTGACCCTGCTTACGGACCTCTATGAACTTACCATGATGCAGGGCTATTTCAAAAATCCAACTAACCAGACTGTTATCTTCGATATGTTCTACCGCAATAATCCTTGCGGCGGTGCTTTTGCTATCACAGCAGGACTGGACCAGATGATCGAATATATTGAAAATCTCCATTTTACAGAAGAAGACATCACCTATCTGCGAAGCCTGAATATTTTTGAAGAGGATTTTCTGGAATATTTAAGCAACTTCCAATTTACAGGTGACATTTATGCGATTCCGGAAGGAACTGTTGTTTTCCCAAGAGAGCCTCTGGTAAAAGTCGTTGCTCCGATCATGGAAGCTCAGCTGGTAGAGACAGCGATCTTAAACATTATCAATCACCAGAGTCTGATTGCAACCAAAGCAGCACGTGTATGCTACGCAGCCAAGGGTGATCCGATTATGGAATTCGGTCTGCGCCGTGCCCAGGGTCCGGATGCGGGTATTTTCGGTGCCCGTGCCGCAGTAATCGCCGGATGCGCCGGAACCTCCTGCGTACTTACAGGTAAAATGTTTGATATACCGGTTCTGGGAACCCATGCCCATAGCTGGATCATGAGTTTCCCGGATGAATACACAGCATTCAAAACCTATGCAAAGCTTTATCCTAATGCATGCACCCTTCTGGTAGATACCTATGATGTATTGAAATCCGGTGTACCGAATGCGATCCGTGTATTTGAAGAAATGCGCGAAGAAGGTATTCCACTTACCAAATACGGCATCCGTATTGACAGTGGTGACCTGGCTTATCTTTCCAAAGAAGCTTATAAGATGCTGGCTGCTGCCGGTTTTGACGATGCTGTGATCTCTGCTTCCAGTGATCTGGATGAATACCTCATTGAAAGCCTGAAAGCCCAGGATGCCAAGATCAATTCCTGGGGTGTAGGCACCAAGCTGATCACTGCTGATGACAATCCTGCTTTCGGCGGTGTATATAAGCTTGCCGCTGTAAAGGACGCAGGCAGCACTGAATTTACTCCAAAAATCAAGCTTTCCGAAAATACAGAGAAAGTAACCAACCCTGGAAACAAGACCGTATATCGTCTCTACAGTAAATCTACCGGCAAGATCAAAGCAGATCTTATCTGTCTTGCTGATGAAAAGCTTGATGCAGACCAGAATATGGTTCTCTTTGATCCAATCGATACATGGAAAAAGACAAAAGTTCTCGGCGGAACCTATGAAGTACGCGAGCTTCTCATTCCGGTTATCAAAGAGGGTAAACGGGTCTATAATTCTCCATCTGTAATGGAGCTTCGCGATTACTGTCAGAAAGAACAGAATACTCTCTGGGATGAATCCAGACGTTTCGTAAATCCTCAGAAAGTATATGTAGACCTTTCTCAGAAGCTCTGGGATCTGAAAAAGAATCTTCTTGAAGAAATGAGTGAGAAATCCCTCAACTGATCCTAAAATCAGATCAGACATAATAAAAAAGACAAGTCCCCGTTTTCAACTGCTTATTGATTTTTGCAGTTGAAGCCGGGGACTTACTTGATTCAGTTAAAACCTATGCTGACATCGCAGATTTCACTTTTAGTCCCAACTCTCATATTGGGTCCAAAAAGCCCTACACCAGATGTAACAATATTATGCATATTTCCTTTCTTCAGATAACCACAAGAATTTTCCCAGAAAAAACGAATCACAATATTTCCCGGAAATACCTGTCCGTCATGAGTATGCCCGCAGAGATCCACATCCACGCCCGCCTCCGCCAGTTCCTGCAGCTCTCTCGGCTCATGATCGATAACCAGTACAGGCAGTGACAGGTCCATACCCTCTGTGATCTCCTGTGGAGTCTTTCGTTTATCAATCCCCCGTCCGGGACGCTCATAATCCGGTCTGCCATACAGATAAAAGGAATCATCGATGAGCACATATTCATCTCTCAGAAGCGTAATCCCCGCTTTCTCCAGAAACTCATCCATCTCCGGGGTACTCTCTTTCTTTTCCTTACTGCCAAAGGTAAATCCCGCCAGAATCTTTTCCTGGATATCGTGGTTTCCGTAACATGCATACACGCCATACTTCGACCGAATCCCTCTCAATATCTCCGCCAGTTTTTCCGGATCATCCAGTGCCTCATATTCATTGTCAAAAATATCTCCTGCCACCACTACCAGATCCGGTTCCTGCTCATTGATCTTCTCTGTCATCTGCTCCATCTGCTTACAGCCAATATTGTATCCCAGATGAAGATCTGCAACCAGAACCACATTTAACTCCTTTATACTTCCTGCCTTTTTATCAACAGAAATATTGTATTTCGTTGTATGTATATTTCCTGCACGGATCACTCCGTAAATACTGACTGTTGAAATAATCACCGCACAGACAGCACCCACAACAGCAGTTCCCATATTGCTGAAAAGCAGCTCTCTTCCAGGAAAACCAAGATTTCTAAGAGGATATTTCAGTAACAGTCTCAGTCCATCCGCGATTCCCAAAGTCATAAGTGTATACATTAAGACACCAAGCCAATAATTACTCAGAAGCTTCATAAACCTCCTAAATCCAGACGCAGGTGCCATAAATGCGATCAGTATACTAAACACTACAAATAAATATACAAGTCCAATCCCCCTGCACACCCACACATTCCGAAAAACCGTATGCAATACCTGAAACCAGTGCAGGCTGCGAAGCAGGATATATACACACACCAACAGATAAAACGGTGCCAGATATATTGCAACCATATAATATGTCTCCTTTCCAACGCTCATTGCCGTAACAATTTCATTATTATAATAATTTCATTACTGTAACAATTCCAGAAAATCATAACTGCTTCTTATTATACAAAAAAGAATCCTCAGC
>OGCQ01003744.1_pt1 | contig 13265 bp, 13 predicted proteins | sample 1570161 | NCBI WGS metagenome assembly OGCQ01 (sample SAMEA4384402, study PRJEB24528) | human gut metagenome
TGCAAATAGTGAAAAAATAATGCAGGCAAGTACCACGATTGCTCCCTCCAGACACACTGCTGCATAAGACTTTAAAAAACTTCTTCCGATATTCTGGCTTGGTTCTCCTGCAAAGGAAGATAACGGAATCGGTGCAATGGCTGTATAAAGATATAATCGAAAAAATCTTCCATATACACTCATAATCATAATGAAGCTCAATACCGTAATGAACAGTCCACCGATCAGTGTCACCGCCCATAGTGGGATACTTTCAAAAAATCCACAATCTTCTACTGCCTTTATAATCTCGTCCGGTAATACTGTATCTTCCGTACTTCCAAATCCTGCTGTCTTCATAATCGTACTCGTTATTCCCTGTACAATATTAAAAAGTGCCATCATCAATTCCAATCCATACGTGACTACGCCTTTTGCAATCGCAAAGCGTATAAAAATTTTCAATGCGTGTTCCGGTCTTTTTACCTCTGTGAAACTTCCACAAGTCTTGACCACTCCGACTACAAAGAAAAGCACTAACAAGGCATAGCCGATTGCCTGCAACGCTCCATGAATCTGCACAATCACCTGCCAGATACCGCCACCTTTAAAGTTTTCCGGTGACTGTGTGAGTATCTGCCAGATTTCCGCAAGTTTACTGTTCCAGGTATCCAAGGCATTTTGCAAGTTCTGTACTACCCAGTTATCTGACACGTTCTAAACACCTCCTGTCTTAGCTTGGGCGGTGCGGCTCCTTTCGGGCCTGCACCGTCCCATTTTCTTTTTCTTGTTTTCTATTCTTCTTAACCTGTAATCAGATTCAGGATTTCTTTTGCAAATGTAATAATGACACCGCCTGCAAGTGTCAGGAATCCATTCGCTCTCTGGCTTGGATCATGAGATTTCAGTGATAAACCGACCTGCACAATTCCAAATCCCAACAAAATCATTCCAATGGCACGAATCAGTCCAAAGATAAATGTGGACAGATTATTGATTACGGTCAGTGGATCGTCTGCCGCAAATACGGTACTTGCTCCTGCTGTCATAATCAGTACCATTGCAATATACACTGCAATGGCACGTTTCATTTTTTCTGTCATTGGCAGCTTCTTCGTTGACTTTATTGTTTCTTTCTTTTCCTGCTTTTTTCGCATATCTAACTTCATTTTTTGATAGCCTCCTATATATTTTTCTTGGATTTACTCATATTTCTGTATAATTTCTTCCAAATCTTCATCAGATAATAATTCGTAATCTTCCGATTCCAGTGCATCGTCTGTGAGTTCACCTTCTAAGCTGTCTCCCAGTGAGATACTTGCCACTGCCCGGTCAACTGCTCCATGCAGATATGGTTTTCCGTTTCCGTCAGTTGTAAGTCCCACATTGGGGTGCTTTAAAATATCAAATTTCTCGTCTAAAATTGGTCGTTCTCCACGAATAAAAAGAATCGCATATCGGTTATCCAACATGCGAACTTCATCGGGTGTCATCAGCTCCCGCCCTGTATTCTGATAATTGGTGGAATAATTCCCGGAATGTCCCGTTGACTTTCCATAGGTGTTCGTGTCAATCGTTGCCTTTCCCAGAAGTTCGCTGACATATTTATGCGTCCCCTGCTCGTTGCCACCCAAATATAAAAATTCGTCACAGTTTCCCATAATGCTTTCCCACTGCTTTTCGAACAATGCCTTTAACTGTGCCAGATTCTGCAAAATAATACTGACTGACACTTCTCTGGAACGCATAACGGACAAAATCTTATCGAAGTCATCTGGCAGTGAAACATTTGCAAATTCGTCCATGAGGAAATGCACATGAACCGGAAGTCTCCCGCCGTATTTATGGTCTGCCAGATAGAACAACTGCTGAAATAACTGGGTATACAAAATTGACACCAGAAAGTTGTAACTGGTGTCGTTGTCCGGGATTAACGCAAATAAAGCCACTTTTCGCTCTCCCAGTGATGGCAGGTCTAAATCGTCAGTTGCGGTCAGTGCTGCCAGACTGGATAAGTTAAATTTTTCAAGTCTTGCTGCTAATGTGATTTGAATGGATTTTAATGTCTTGGCACTACCAGAGTGATAATCTTTGTAATACTTCACCGCGATGTGTTCCGGGTTCTTCATTTCCAACCGCTCGAATAGTTCATCAAGTGGTGACTGGTACTGGTCATCATCCTCTCTGACTTCTCCGGCACGTAACATTTCCATTACCATCGGGAAATTCTGTTCTTCCTCTGGTGCTTCATACCGTAAATAGAAAATCAGTGCCAGCAACAGCATGGAAGCTGCAGTATCCCAAAACGGATCGTTCGACTGACTTCCCTTGGGTGTAGTCGCTTTGAATAGGTTCGTTACCAATCTCTGCACATCGTTATCGTCCTTCAAATATACAAACGGGTTATAGCAATGGCTCTTTTCCATGTTGATCAGGTCAAGCACTCTTACCTCATATCCTTTTTCTTCCAGAAGATACCCAGTATCTCTTAGATTTTCTCCTTTTGGATCTAAAACCACAAAAGAAGTATTCGCCTGCATCAGATTCGGCTTTGCAAAAAATCTGGTCTTTCCGGAACCAGAACCGCCAATCACAACCGTCAATACATTTCGCAAATGTTTCCTCATGTTATAACTGATCTGCACATGCATGGTCAGCAACTTATTTTTTGTAAACCGCTTCTCCTTGTATCTGCGATTTATTTTCTTCACATTTCCCCATTTAGCAGAACCATGTTCTTCACCTCGTCGGTAATGTTTCTTGGTAGAAATATAAATCCCGATTCCCATGCCGTAAGACAGCAAAAAAATAAGGACAGTTTTTACACTGTCCCCACATAACCGAATGGAAAACGGATGGTTCATTGCTTCCGGGACTCCATCCAGAATCCCCATAAGACCAGACGAAAGATAAGGTGCGACAAGTAACGCAAACCAGATAACCGGGATAATTCCAATCACCGCCAACATCAGACTGCTCTGCTCATCATCGTTCTTCATGGCTTCTGCGTCCTCGCTTTTCCTTCTCCGGCGGTACTTCGATTTTCTCAATGACTTTCATTAAAACATCATCGACAAGCTCCGTATCTTTTCCCTTTTTCCCTCTTTCAGCATCTGATTCCGCTTGTCCTTCAGGGAATGGAACACTACACCGCTCTCATATTTGTCCAGTTCTAACGTAATCGTATCACTGCTCATTTTGCATTCTCCTTTCCCGAATTTTTCTAGCGTGCTTCTTTTCTATGTTGTCCTCTGGATTTCTGTTCTTTCTTTTCAGGCTCTGGATTTTCTTTCTTATCTTTCACATTTTCAGAACTGTCTTGCCCGGTTTTTTCAGCCTCTGACTGTCGGTAAGTTGCATTTCGATTCTGATCCAGTACCTTTTCCATTCTTGCGGAAATTGCATTCGCTGCATCTCTGGCTCTGGAAAGTTCCGCCCGCACTTCCTGAGTCTCCATTTTTTCAAAGAACTCTGGTGCATGTGAAAAATCATATCGACTGGTATCTATTCCATATTTTTTACACAACATATAAGACGCACACGATACATGAAATGCATCTTCATTTTTATCATAGTGCGGATTCCCATCCGCATATCCGGCAAATACCAATTCCGGCACAAGATTCTGAAAGATTTCCTGTGCACTCATCCCTTTTCTTACATAAATACAACCTTCTTCCGGTTTAAAAAATGCTCCTTTTTCATCCGGCATCTGTTCTGGTTCTGCTGCAACAATATTTACCGGAGGTGTACTGACTAACGCCCGGATTAAATCATGTTCTTCATATTCTGACTTTTGAATTGTTGTATCGGACATTGTAGTCTGAGAAATATCATATAGCTTTTTCGCATTATAATAATTTCCAACTGTACCATCTTCACGCTTATATGTTTTTCCCGGTTCTAAAATCAGAACTGGATTCTGTCGTTCCATACGTTTTAAATAAAATCCATGATCTCTCCAGTATCCATAGTCACCTAATTTCTGTGCATCTGGTCTTTGTGCCAGAATCAGAAGTGCATTATTGGTAGTATATCGATCAAAGGTACTCTGTACATCCAGATACTTCTGCAGCATTTTCCCATCCGTTGCCACTTGTGCGGTTACCTGCTCTGACAACTCATAGCAGCGATTCCTGTTATTTTTGCTTTCCGCAATAAATGCCTGTACCTTTTCATCCTGTGGTACAGCCGATGCATTTAATAAAGAATCAAAACTATTATCCATAAAATTTACCTCTCTTTCCCTTTCCTTGGTTTTCGTTTCTGTTGTGGCTGCTGGTGGCGAATCTGATTCCGGTCTTTATTTCCCTGATTTCTCACCGGATCATTTCTATTCTCACGCCGCTCCGCTTCTTTCTTCCTTGCATTCTGTATTTCCCGAAGTTCCTTTCTGACCGATGGTTTCTCTGGTTTTTCCGGGGTAAATAACTTAGAAGTACCCTCTGCGGTTTTCTCTTGCTTCTTTGAGGTAGGCTCGGACAGACGGGATTTGGTCGTCTTTGCCAAAGAGGGGTTTTGCTCCTTCCCCTCTTTCTTTACCGGCTCTCCAAAAAGCTCATCCATAAGCTGATCCTCCTTGGATTTCTGCGGATAATCTTTCTCCGGTTCTGCCTGTCCCTGTTTTTCCTGCTGAACCTGTACTTTTTCCGGCTTCTTTTCCTGCTTCTCTGATTTTCCGGCTTTTGCTTTTTCTGCACGTGTCCGCTCAATTTCCGTCTTAATCTTCGCTGCTTCCGTTACAGATGCAAACTGGAATCTATCTACGATACGGTTGATTCTTGGTGCATCTTCTTCCTTTACAATCACATCTACCAGTCCGTCACTGCTTCCTTTGGGATTTCGGACTGCACAATATAACACGCCATATCGCTTTGCTTCCTGCACGAATTGTTTCAGATCACTTTCTTTCACCGAAAATACCGTCAGTGGTCTACCTGATTTAACCAATGTTTCAAGTCTTACTCTGCCTTTTGTCTTTTTCTTCTCTTTTAAGACTGTATACAGCATCACTGCCAGATGCTTCGCACCTGTACCACTGATCTTCAATGCTGCTTCACCGACTTCCAACGACATTCGTACCACCTGATCAGCGGCTTCGCCTGATGTGTTCATGGCTTTGTTCCTCCTTCTTCTCTTTTTCTTCCCGCACCGTCTTAAATTTTTCTTCGATTACCTTGGAACGTGCGGCGATTCCATCACAAAGTGCTGTCTTCTTTCTGAGCATTCCGATTTTCTCTGTCAGAACTTTTATCTGCTCTTTCATTTCCTCTATTTCTTCTTCCGGTCTGTCTGCCCGAATCTTATAACGCAAGTACTTCCGTTCCTCCGCACACTGCTCCATTTTCTTCTGCAAACTTTCTTTCAACAAAAAAAGCTGCTCCGCAGTATCAATGTGATAATGGCAGAGCAGCTTCGTCTCTTTTGAAATGGTATTCAGTTTTAACAAATCCTCCCGGAACAATACATGCACCTGTTTGGCAGATATTGACAGGCGGTTCTTCGGCAGGATTCCTAAAAGATAACAGTAGTGCAGATACAATCCCCGAAGCCCTCTGATTTTTCTTGTCTGCTTAAAGTTGCCGGATACCTGAATCCGGTAATACTTCCCAACTGAAATTTTCTTCTCGGCAGGTAATTCATTTTCTTCCAGAATCCGAACCCGGATTGCTTCCAGTGAATAATTCTCTCCAAAATTCCGCTTTAGCTTCAGACCTCGCTCCCGCCCTTCCGGGCGAATGGTAATGTCTTTCCCGAACTTAAAAGAATATCCTTTTTCCCGCAAATAAAAAAAGAACTGTTTTTCAGTCCTCGCCTTTCGGATTGCCTCGTCAACATCTGCTTTTACCATGCTGTGATAACTCGGCTTTCCTTCCTGTTCTGCCTGCCACTCGGCATAATGTTTTCCTTTCCCCTGTTCCGGCTGCCCGACAACCGATAACTGATATTCTTTACATAACCGGTCCGACATCATTCGCATATCCCGATAATCCTGATTTGTCCTGTGGTATCTTTTCCCGTCAAGGAATGAAACTGAGTTCACCACAAAATGATTGTGCAGATGATTCGCCTTATCCAAATGGGTTGCGATCAATACCTGATACCGACTGCCCCACAATTCTTCTGCCAGCTTCTTTCCAATCTCATGTGCCATTGCAGGTGTACACTCTCCCGGTGCAAAAGACTGGTATCCATGGAACGCTACAATCCCGCCTTCCTTTCCAAAACGCTTTTTGACTGCAATCATTTCTTCTCTGGCGGTTGTCGGTGAACAATTCACTCCAGATACATACTGTTCCATCAGTTCTTCCGATTCTCCGACAAGTTCTATTTCCATTGATTCAGATTGTCTCTGTCTGGTCTTTTCTGCATTCACTGCATAGGTAAGCACATCTTCCAGTCCTTGTGCGGATCGTGATTGATCCTCGACTATCTGCCCTTCGTTATTCTCTTTCGTCTTGTCCGGGTTCTCCGCATAATTGATTACTTTTCCAATCCAACCTTTAATGCTCCAGATTGATGTCACTGCCATGATTCATTTTTTTCCGGAAGTATTACTGCTTCTGTAATCTTACGGACTGCTTCATTGAACTTCCGCACTTCCTGATCGTAACGTTGCACATCTACCACATTTAACACATGTGCTTTCTGCGCAATCTGATTTAAGTTATTTCCAATTTTATGCAGCTCCCGCATCATAGAATAATAATCTGGTGGCGGTGCGTCTCTTGGAACAACACCAGAAATCAACTGTCTCAGGTAAGCTTCCCGGTTCAGTCCGCTTCTCTTTACTTTCTTATCCAATGCCTCTGCTTCTTTTTTGTTCAATCGGAAAAGAATTGCTACATTACGTTTTCTCAACGCTCCATCTCCTTTACTTTCTGTATAGAATCTGGTTCCTGGCGAATCTGGTGTTTTTCTTTATCGTAACTGTAAACTCTGTCTGAGAGAACCTCCTGCCGTTCCACTTCATTTTTATTTACTTCCCGTACCATTTCACCAAGCATTTTCGGTTCCATCTCTCCATTATCCGGAACAATCAGAACTTCATGCACAGATGACGGTAACACATAAAATCCTTCTGGAAAAAGCTGTTCCAATTTATTTAAAACTTCTGGCTGTGTGATCATAGATGCTCCATATTGCTTTTCTACATTCGTAAGTGCATACAGCATATCATGTGAACGAAGTCCAAAATCAACATTTTCATCTAACAGGTTTGTTGCATGTCCTTCTTCATTAAAAATACTCAACAACATTTCGTCCATTGACTGAAGAATCGGTGTATTTACAGGCTGTGTATTTGCTCTGGCCTGCTGGAACATTTCCTTTGCATCCACATTCCACATCTTAAGATGTTCATTTTTCACCTTCATAGTCGCTTTTCCATCGTTAGACTCTACCGGAAAATCCACATAACAGATAGCCGACAGATCTTCCATATTTTCATGAGGCATTTCCTGTAACATTCGTTTGTTTGCCTGGGTGTTCACAAGCATCACTGCCAGATGCTCCTTCACTGAATCATAATCCATTGGGTTGATACCACTGTGCAAAAACGGAACATTGCCTGCTTCTTCCATGCATCTTGCAATTTCATTCATCACTTTCTCAACGGGTTCACCCAAACGTATTTCATTGAAGAACGGTTCTACATAGACAACTGGGCACACATTTTCTTCCTGCAGTCTTACCTGGACTCCTACCATCTGGACTCCATTATTTTTATTCATCTGCATTACCTGAAATTCTGCATTCTCATATTTAGCTGGAAGAAAATTCCGGATGTCTTTTGCTACACCTTCCGCAAATACCTTTTCTGCTATCATTTCTTTTGCAATCATTTCTTCTGTTCTCCCTTCTTCTTGTTCATTTTCTTTAAATATTCCTGATATCGTCTTTCTGCTTTCTTCTTGTCTTTCATTGATACTTCAACCTGCATCTTGTATCTCCTTTCTTTTTGTCTACTGAATCTTGTTAATCTGCAACAGGCACATCAACACTACTCCTATAATGCCACCTACTAATACTCCACAAATAAACTTCAACATTGTTACTTTCTCCTTTTTCATTTTCTGAGGGTTTCAGGGATTCTCCCTGACAAGCTGCCGCCGGACTGCCCGACAGGAAACCTGTGTGGTAATCCAAAGGCGTTGCTTGCTGGTATTGTGTATTCTTCTGCACCCGTCTCACTGTTCCGGGTATCAGAAGATTTACTTGCCGGACAATACTTTTGACAACTTTCACACTGCTCCGTACAGCCTTCTTCTGACACTTTCTCAGCAATAATTCCAAGCAATTCACTCGGTTCTTTTTCCTCTTTCAACTGTGTTTCCAGAAAAATCTTCAACAGTTCTTCGCTGTCTACATCGTCTTCCATCGTCAAAATCAGCTCTTTCCTATACACGACCTTCAGTTCATATCTTGCAATTTTCATATCTTTTTTCACCTTCTATCTCTCATATTTTTCATAACCAGACATATTCTTTTTTGTGCGTTTTTCTCGCTTTGTAATTGCCAGATTTAACTTGATGCAGAGCAGATCGTTGTAATCTTTTCCTTGTTTTGGCGGTACATCTTTTACCTGATATTGCTTTGGAAGCACTGCAGAAATTGCTTTTGTGGCAAGTCTTCCAATACGGTCATTGTCCAAATGCAGAACGATTGTCTTCACCTCTGGATGCATTTTTAATGTCCTGGCCAACGCTGCAGGGACTTTACTTTTTTCAATTTCTTTTGCTGGCTGATAGACACCTGCCAGTGACAATAAATGTTCTCTCCTCCACTCTTTCCCGTCTAATTTCTGCAACGTCGCATAAGATAACAAATCAATGGCTGACTCAAACAGATGCACCGTATCATTGGATTTCTCTGCAAAAATGGAAAAAGAATAATTCTTATCGCTTCCATTTGCTTCTCCTATAAAGCTGATTCCGATTCCTCTAAGAGCTGCATATTTCGGATTATCTTTCTCATCCATCCCTACAAACACTACGTTATGATGAAATGCACTTTCATAAACTCTTCCGGACTCCAAACAAAACTGAATGATTTCCTTATCAATCCCACGTCCTAAAAGATACGCAATCACTTTCTGATCATCTTGATTTTTCTTTGGCAACAGTAACTGTTTCTCCATCGGAACATTCTCAGATACAAAAAGAGGCGGCTGAATATTTGCCCGTTCTGCAAGCAATTCAACCGCCTCTAAAAAACTGTATCCTCTTACTTTGATCAGATAATCCAGTGCTGATCTGCCACCGGTTCTCTGACTCCACCACATCCATTTCCCATTTGATATTTTCAAACTATCGTGTGTTCTGGTTGTGTAGGTGTTACCGGAAAAGTGAACCAATTCGTATGGTTCATAATTTTTCAAGTACGTGAGCAAATCCATCCGCTTGACCTCTTGCACAACTGATGGTGGTATATATGGCATAATTTTCATCTCCTTCCCTGCCTTGAATTGATATTATTGAGGATAATAGCCAGGCATGAAAATAGCCAGGTGATTTCTTGAGTTGGAACCATCTGGCTATGTATAAACTTTTTTCAAAAAATAAATGGAAGATTTTACACTTAAATCTCCCATTTATTTTTTAATCCACTACTGCTTATCTGTCACTTTATAATGGAATAGTAACATCAGTAGATACTTTAATATTTGAATGCCAAAAGTTATATTCGTCTAATTTCTGTGAAACTTCATCGTATACTTTTTCCTTTTGCAATGGATCTCGAATTGTTAAAATCAAACAAAATTCTTGGCTTAATTGAAAAGATTTCAACTGTGCAAGCTTTTCAATATGTGACCGATATACCCCTTGTAAAAATAAAAACCATTTCTTATCTGCTGTTAAATAATCCAATCTTTTTTTGTCTGTCAGCTCAGATAAATCGATAGCATATTTTTTCACAGGATAATATTTATCATTATATTGTATTTGTAACCTTTCTCTTAAAGCAAAATCTCCTGTTTTATTTTTCATTTTGGTTTTACTAAATAAATTTCCTAAAAAAAGATTTTGTGCCCCTTGTCTTCCTACAGGATTTAAAATATGTCTCTTTGTTGTATCTCTTTCCACTTTAGCATCGTATGATCCAAATTTGACATCTAAATTTGACTGACAATACTCTATTCCTTGTGACGGGTCTAAAATTGGATCATATACCAATGTTGCTATTATTTGTCCTGTATAAAAACCATTTTTAATTAAGCAGTCCGGCATTGGGAATTCCATTATGTCTATTTTGTCACCCTTAGCTAAATTATCTCTCAATATCAATGTTGCCTCATATGGAGAGTTATATATAATTTCTGGAACTGACTTAGGAATTCCAAATCCAACTTGTTTAGTTCTTTCCGTAACAGGTACTGACATACCTTCTGGGTATGATGCAGAATGCGTTATCAACGCTTTTAAAAGTAGCGGGTCAAATTCTTCGTTTAACTCTTGTTGTATTCCTGCCGCTAATGCTGTAATTCTTGGTGTTGAAAAACTTGTCCCTACCCCCTGCGCTAATTCTCCATCTTTTGAAAAAGATTTTACACCTGACGTAACCATCTTACCACTTGAATCGATTCCTGCATTTCCGCCATAATGAGAAATTTCTGGTTTTATAATATATTCTGGTCCTGGACCCACTCGTGAAAATGGCGATGGATCATTCACTTCTGCATAATCATATCTTCCTTTTTCATGTGCAATCGAACCTACTACCAATGATCTTACGGAATCTGCTCCCTCATGAATTCTTCCCTTTGGACGATTAACCGTAAAATTTTTACAATTTCCTGCTGATTTACATATCAAAACATTATATTCATCTTGAATTGCATCTAATGCAATGGCAAAGTCTGAAAATTTTGTATCTACAACCTCTCTTGTAATTGAAATTGATAAATTCCATATTTTCACTTTATCATGATATAATCGAATTGCATCTTTGATATTTGCAATCAATTCATCTTCATCCAATCCCTCTTTTGTTGTATCTGGAAATACTGTTGCATCAAAAATCTTTAATCCTTTATGACTCACCCAGTTTTTTCCTTCACATTCATCACCGTATAATGCAATTCCCGCGACAAATGTTCCATGTGTTGGATTAATACTTGTCTCCGGATACGGTGACCATCTTTTCATATCCATCCATGGTAATAAATGTGGAATATTCGCAATTCCATTATCCAATACACCTATGGTAATATATTCTTTTTCATCTTCTGGTTGTTTTATTGAAATATCATTATCACTTTCTAGACAATCTAATGAAACCATATATTTAGGCATTGGCTCTATCGAAAATAATGCATTAAATATATCTGTTTTTTCTAAATTGTCCAATGCCTTTTCTGTAAGATTTCTTAACTTATAGATATAGTATTCTTCTGAATAATCCGTTTTTATATAATCTATACCTTCTTTATTTAAGACATATTCCAACAATCTACGCATAGCCAAATTTTGTTCATAATTTTGATAATCTACTAATTTGATCTTATAATTACATTCCTTCTCTTCTTTAACAATATATGGAACAAATTCTTCAAAATCTTCTATACATGATATTGCATAATCATTACTTTCATAATCTTTAATTCGATTTGATATTTCTTTAAGCTCTTCTAAAGAATTTAAAGCAACAATTAATTTATTCGTATCTGTCAATCCTACTACTCCACCAAATGACTTTTGTTGAAATAAGTTTGTTATATCTTCTCTCTTTGATTTTGCAGTGGCATCTGATTGAAGTTTTGCAATAAAAGAAAATGGTACCGGCGAACTTTTTCTTGTAGAAAATTCTGCCTCTAACTCGTCCAATGATAATTGTAAACAGTCTGCTCTTTGTTTTAATTCTTCTCCTTGCAAAACCCACTTCGGCTTTTCTGGATTCTTATTTCCTTCTATTCTTAATTCATCCACTTCTCGTGGTGCAAAAAATTTAATTGGCAATTTCTCATTTTCCATATTTTATTCTCCTTTCATTTTCTTTGATATCTCCTGAACCTTTCTCATTGATATATCCAAACATTCGTCAATTTCTTTGTGCGTTGCACCATATTGTAATAAAAACCTAATATAGTCTTCCTCATTCTCAACTCCATGATATTTGTGAAAATATACTTCTTTCAATATGTCGCATACTGTTATTTCTTTACGCCCTTTTATTATTGCTGTTTTTACTGAATTACTTATTGTTGTTTTAATGTCCGAATGACTAAACCCTTCAAAAGCCTTTTCCAATAAATTAATCTTTTTATTATTTTTCAATATATTATTAGGATACTGTTTTAAAAATAATTGCAATAATTGTCCTGTTTCTTCCAAACTTGGTTTTTCTAAAGTTACTACTGTAGAAAATCGTCTCCATATAGCAGGATCTAGTAATTCATGATGATTTGTTGCAGCAATTAAAATACTATCATTATTTAACGTGTCTATGTTTTGTATTAAACTGTTTACAACTCTTTTTAATTCGCCTAATTCATTTTTATCATCTCTCAATTTTGCAATTACATCAAATTCATCCAAAAATAATATACATTCTCTTTTTGAAGCATAATCAAATATTTTTCTAATGTTCTTCGCCGTACTTCCTAAAAGTGATGATATAAGACCATCCAATCGGGCTGTAACTAAAGGTAATCCCGTCACTGTAGAAATATACTGTGCAACCGTTGTTTTTCCACATCCCGGTGGGCCATATAACAATAATGAATTCGTAATTTCAATTCCTACCTTCATTAAATTGTCACGATTTTTATAACATTCAATAAATTCATCCAATTCTTCTTCTATATAACGACTGAGTACAATGTTTTCTTTTAATATCTGTGGTGTCGTTATTTCGACCATTTCCATTCTACTTTCAGAATCCACCGGTTTAGTGGCAAAACTATCTAAAGAGGTTAATCCTCTTCTTCGCTTTGTTAAAACGCCTCGAATTTTATTAGAAAGTGATTTTTCCCCTTCCTTTTCTAAATTATCTGCAAGTACCGTTGCATAATTTGCTACTTTCTCTTTATCTCCTAACATTCCACCTTCTATGATTTTTACAATTTCGGTATACAATGTTTTTCACTCCTTTCGTTTTTATTATATGCTATACCGATATTGTAGTCAATATTTTTGTTTTTACATATCATTATTTTGTTTTTATTTTATATACTTTTGTTTTTACAGTAAATTATCGTGCCAAGAAATTTATCTCTCATTTATTGACTTTTCTGTCACATTCAACATCTTTTCTTCTCGGAAGCTGAGCATCTTTCCATTAGTTCC
>OGCQ01003755.1_pt1 | contig 13217 bp, 7 predicted proteins | sample 1570161 | NCBI WGS metagenome assembly OGCQ01 (sample SAMEA4384402, study PRJEB24528) | human gut metagenome
TCCTGCGGCTTTGGTACGAAAAATCCATCCTTTAAAAAGAAACGGACATTGACCCTTGCAGACTGTTCCGGCGTCTCAAAGACAAACCGGATCTGCCCCGGCACATCATCATCTGTTTTCCACTTTACCGTATCAAGCGTGATCCTGACTTCTGCGCCATCCCCACGCAGTTCTGTTTCTATGAGCGTTCCGCCGCCGTAGAGATCCTCTTTCCCGTACATCTGAAATACAAATGTGACCGGTTCTCTGCTATGTTCCATCTCCACGGATATACCGATGCTGTGCACCAGGCTTTTAAAGCCCTCCACCGTGCCAAGTTTCTTTAAAATTTCTTCATCACAGACCTCACCGGTCACTTCCGCACTGCTTTCAAGCCTTCCATCACTCTCGTAGATAAACTGGACTCCCCTGCCCTGATACTCCCCCTGCGTCTGGAGCGAGCCAAAGGTTTCTTTTTCTTTCATAATGTAAAAATAAGATCTGTCTTTTTCCGGATCTTTCGGTGCCACAGGTCCACTCATCTGTTCGTCCTCCTTCTCTCCGGCAGTCCAAGACCTGACTCCGGCAAATGCTTTCCCTTGCGCACAAACGTCAGTTTTTCCAGCAGAAATCCCGGTGTCCCCGCATAAATTCCAATTTCATTCTCTCCGCTCTGCAGCGTGACCTGCACACGGACAACGCGGATCTGATCCACCACCATTTTCGCCCATTCCGCACAGGACGGCTCGCCGGAACGGTATCCATCCGGAATCATCTCTATCTTTTGCGGTGCATTTCCATTGACGGCGCAGCCAAAATAGACACTGCCTCCCTGACAGACCGGATTTGCCGGAGCGGTATAGCAAATCATTTCGTATTCTCCCGCCTCCCTGACATAGATCTGATACGTCAGTTTTGGTGCCTGTCTGATCTGCTCTGCCATTTCAAAAAAAGTCTTTGTCTGCGGATATGCTTTCACACCAGATAACGTTTTTCCGTACTCCGGCAAAACATAAAATGCTCCCGCCTCCGCCTTTTCATTGCAGATAAAGTGCTCTGCCTCGACAGAGAGCATCCCGTCTGTCTCATAAAATGCCTCCGCCGGACATCCCGGCAGATCTTTTTCCAGCAAAATTTTTACCGGTATCCTTCCACCCTCATAGCAAACCTCAAAATCATATGTCCTGTGGTCATTCTCCCAGTCTGTGATCTCATCTCTTTTTATCTGCACCGTGAGCACTTCCTCACGGTCTGTGACTCCCTGCATTTTTCCAGGCAGAACCCACGGACTTTTGCACTCGATATGATAAGGCACTTTTTCTTTCGAGCCGCCAAACAATAACAGGGAGGCTTCACTGACAGCCGGATCTAAAAACTGCCGCATCACGATCAATTTTTTCGTCCAGTCCCCGCCTGCCGTACAGACATCACCGCCCTCTGACATGGCAAAGATCCTCGGCTTATTTGCCGGTTCTATGAAGGTCATGAGCGGATACCTGCACTCCTCATCGTTCCAGTTCACAAAGCCGATGTGCTCTGAGAGTGCCATTCCATCCCATTTTCCATCCAGAAGCTGATGAAACCGTTCTGTGAGTAAACGGTCTTTTTCGATACATGCTTTTATTTTTTCTGCATAATCATTTGCACATACCGCTCCCATTTTTGCAAAAAATGAATTTTTTCCTGCATAAAGCTGCATATCAGATGCGTTTGCACTTCCCATTGCCGGGTAATATACCAGTTCCCAGAAAGCCGGCAGCATCTCTTCCGGCACAGAAGATAAAAGCTTTTCTGTCTCCTCTTCTAACCTTTCATTTTCCTTTTGTCTTTTGTCTGCCTCCCCAAAGTGCACCGGATGATAAGTATCTGCGCGCATCGCTTCCGGCTTGCAGTTATGATTCATTTTTGTATACTGCTGCATGATCCGATAAACTGCATTCTGCTGCGCCTCATAGAACCATCCGCCAAATTCACGTTTCACCCAGTACGCCAGATAATCCTGCGGCGCATGAATCCTGCTGCTTCCCCATTTCTCATAATCATATGCGAGATCCATAAAGAAACTGAGCGGATACTCCTGAAATTTCAGATCACCGACATTGACGATCCAGATATCCCGCACACCAAAGTCATATGCCATCGTCATCTGATCCCAGATTTTAGGCAGATAAGAACTGTTCACCCACTCATAAGAGACCGGCGATCCGTGGTAATCAAAGTGATAATACATGCCAAAGCCCCCGCGGTGGGAGCGCATTTCCTCCGTCGGAAGTGTCCGCATATTTCCATAGTTATCCTCGCAGAGCATCAGCGTCACACCGTCTAAGCCATCCCAGTCTTTAAGCCCCGGCGTTGTCTCATCCCCGTAATAATAAGCCTCCACTTCTTTATAAAGTGCGAGCATTTCCGGTTCATTTTCCCCGACACATTCCCGGATGAGTTTTCTCTGTTCTGTGATGATCTCTTTTAACAGGGAAATATTCTGCTCTAAGGATGCATCCTCCCCAAGCATCAGAGAATCTCTCTCCCCGCGCATGCCGATCGTGATGATATTTTCATATTTTCCACTGCGCAAAAGCCCGTCGCGCCAGTAACGGATCAGTCCCTCACGGTTGGTAAGATAGCTCCACTCATTTCCATAAACAGAATCCTCTCCACGCACCAGATCCCATTCTTCGCTGTGTCTTAAACATGGTTCATGGTGGGAATTGCTCATCACGATCCCGTAGCAGTCTGCAAGGCGGGCATTTTCCTCCCCCGGTCCATCCAGTGAAAAAGACGATGTCCACATTGCCGGCCACAGATAATTTCCTTTCAGCCGAAGCAGTGTCTCAAAGATCAGGTCATACATTTCTGCAGTAAATCCACCATAATGGGAAAATGTCCAGTTTCCGAACGCAGGCCATTCATCATTGATAAAAAACCCCCGGTATTTCACGGAGGGTTCTTTGCTCTGCATCGAGTCTTTTTCGGAAAAAATGATTTCTTTCTGCGGGGCAGGGACCACATCTGCAAAGTGGACAAACGGCGATACCCCCATAAGCTCTGAGATATGGAATAACCCATAGATTGTTCCCCGCTTGTCACTTCCTGCGATCAGCAGACTGCCATTTTTCAACACCTGAAACAGAAAACATTCCCGCTTTCCACACAGAGAGGAAAGTTCTATCCCTTCCTCTTCTGCAATCGCCTCTGACATCTCACTGTTTCCGAGCGTTGCCACATACACCTGCGCCGGCTGCAACTCTCCCTGCCATTTTATGATCTTCGGGCGGACACCTGTGACCTGCTCCACATCCCCACAAACCTTTTCTGTGATTCTATAGACACCCTCAAATGTCCCATCCTCCATCACAAATGCCGCCGCTTTTTGATCCTTTACCAAAATTGCTTCCATACGAGCACTCCTAATAAATTCTATAATTGCCGCTCAGTGCCAGATATGCGAAGAAATACAGACAGTTGTCATAATATCTTCTGTCCCCGGTGCGAAGCGGTGTCTCCCAGAAACGGTGGACACAGAGAAATGCATTTTTCTGGTCTGAGGCAAGTGCCGCCTGCGCATTGACCGCAGTCATCGCAACCGGATGCAGTGCCTTTCCTTCCAGAATGGTTCCGTCGGTCAGGAAAATACCGTCCCTGTCTTTCTCCTGCACGGTATCACAGAAAAAATTCAAAAACCGGTCAACATTCTCACTCTCCCACTCATCCTTTGCAAACCACTCATAGTCAAGGGCAATGTTTGCGATCGTCCGGTAGGCATCACTGTAATACCAGTCATGTCTGCCTCCCCACTGGTCTAAAACAGGCTGATACGGTGTTCCGTCAAATTCTGCATATTCCGCACTAAGACCAGTGACCGGATGACATGCACGCTTTAAGTAATTACGGCTCGCCTCCGCCGCCTCCTTAAAAAATGCCCGGTCCTCTTCTTTTGCCCACAGTGCGAACAACTCATAAAAATGAGGCAGATGATAGGACGGATCCGAAAAATCCACATCCGTGATAAAACGGATCAGATGATTTGAGGCATCCCACATGGCTCTGCCACCCTCTCCGTTTTCTCCCTTGTGGATGCAGGTGTGCAGCAACTCTTTCGCTTCCCTGCTGTAATTGAATATTCCTTCGCCGTCTCCCCAGCGGTGCGCTGCGAAAAACAGTGCCATCGCAAAAAATTCCTCACCATCCGGTGCTGCGCCAAAAGAATTTTTTGTTCCATCCAGCTGCACCGACCATGCAAAATATCCTGCATTTTCGCCTTCCTCTAAGTACATATAAGTTTTTGCCCATTTCCACAGGCGGTCAAATTCTTCTTTCCGGTCCATCTGGACACACATCAGCATGCCGTAGGACATCCCTTCTGTCCGCGCATCATGGTTACCCGTGTCCTCGATATATGCCATATCGTCCCCGACGGGATGATAGATCCGCTCTGATTCTGCCCCGTAAAAAAGTGTATGGAAGATCTCATTTTTCCGCTTTTCTATGGTTTCCTTATCATAGCCTGCCTCCGCAAATACATTGCGGTAAGTTCCAGTCTCAAACGCTCCTCTTTTCATGCAACTTTATCCTTTCCTCTTATTCCTTGACACCGCCAATGGTAAGTCCTGTCACAAAATACCGCTGTAAGAACGGATACAGACAGATGATCGGCAGCATAGTCAGTATCGTTGCAGCGGCACGCACGGAAGTCGGTGTCACAGATCCTGCCGCATTTTTCATTGCCTCCACGGAATTTCCCTGGTTTGTGACGGAAGATAATAATTTCATCAGCTCATACTGTAAAGTTGTCAGGTTCGCACTCATACGGTTATAGAGCATTGCATCAAACCATGAATTCCACTGTCCGACTGCGACAAACAGTGCAACCGTCGCATATACCGGTTTGCAGAGCGGGGAAATGATCTTTAAGAAGATCGTGGTGTAACCTGCCCCGTCTAACTGCGCGGATTCTTCCAGACTGTCTGAGATACCATTCATATAAGTACGGATGACTAACATGTTAAATGCGCTGAACATTCCCGGAATGACATACACCCAGAAACTGTTTGTCAGGTGAAGTGTCTTAAATAACAGGAAGGTCGGGATCATTCCACCATTGACATACATGGTGATCACCCAGAACAGGGATAACTGTTTTTTAAACATGAAACGTTTTCTGCTGACAATAAATGCCAGAATCGCGTTGGCAAACAGTGCAAGTGCTGTTCCGATGACGGTTCTTGCAACCGTGATGTAGGCACCCATAATCAGGTTGTCTTTCTGCAGCACGGTAATATAATTTTTCCATGTAAATTTTCTCGGCAGCAGGTAGATCCCGCCGCGCAGCGCATCTGTTCCGTCATTCAGTGAGATTGCCAGCGTATTTAACACCGGATATAACGTAATGATCACAAACATGATCATAAATAATGTATTTAACGTTACGAAAACTTTGTCCGCAACGGATGTTTTCTTTCTTGATTTTCTTCTCTTTGTTGTTACTGCTTCCATACCAATACCCCCTAAAACAGCCTTTCTTCGCCGTTACGTTTTGCGATCTGATTGGCGATCACGATCAGAATGATACTAACCAGACTCTTGAAAATACCGGCTGCCGTACCAATGGAGAAATCATTCTGGCTGATGCCCCATTTTAATACATAAATATCGATGGTCTGCGATACGCTCTGTACCAGACCGTTTCCAAGCAGATACTGGATCTCAAAACCTGCATTCAGTACGTTTCCGACATTCATTAAAAGTAAGATCATGATCGTCGGCTTAATTCCGGGAAGTGTGACATATTTGATTCTTGCCCAGCGACCCGCACCATCCATATTTGCAGCTTCATAGAGTGAAGGATCGATTGCTGTGATCGCAGATAAATAGATGATCGCATTCCATCCTGTCTCTTTCCATACATTTGCAAATGCCACGATCGGCCAGAAGTATTTCGGATATGCAAAGAAGTTGAGAGGCTGGTCTAAAATACCAAAGTTCACTAAAAGTTCGTTGATAATACCGGTGCCCGATAATGCATCATGTAAAATACCGGTAACAATAATCCAGGAAAGGAAATGCGGCAGATAAGAAATGGTCTGTACGACCTTTTTTCCTCCCTGTGATTTTACCTCGTTCAATAAAATTGCAAATACGATCGCCATCACAAAGGTGACGACCAGATTGATCACACCCATGGCAAGTGTATTTCTGATTACCCGCAAAAAGGTTGCATCGGAAAATAACTGCTGGAATTTTGCAAGTCCCACAAAAGAAGAATGAAGCAGGCCATCCTTCGGTTTATAATTCTGAAAAGCCATCAGCCAGCCGCCAAGAGGCAGATAACAGAAGATCACTCCATACACTACGATGATCGCTGACCATATTAAAAGAACCTTCTGCCGCTTTATTTCTTTCCATGTGATTTTTATCTGCGGCTCTTTGATTTTTTGTTTTTGTTTTTTTTTCGTTACTGTTATTGAAGCCATAGTTTCACTCCTCTTTTTTAAGAATGGGGACTGTCATTCGTCCAGTCCCCATCCCGTTTTCTCACAATTTTTACTGATATTTTTTTGCTTCCTCAATTCTGCGGTCTAATTCTGCCTGCATCTCATCAATAAATGCCTGCGGATTACAGTTATTGTAGACACCCATGTACTCTTCCCATGCACTGTCAAAGTCAGATGCCATAACGACCTTCGGAAGGTATTCATGTTTTACTTCGCCCATCTTTGTCCATGCCATGCCGCCCTCAGTTGCAGTCGTCATGTTGTTTGAATAGGAATACATCGGATACCACGGTCCCGGTGCCTCGCTGGTTCCAAGCATATCCACATAAGTCTCTGCGCCATATGCTTTAAAGCAGTTCTGTACGTCCTCGCTCAATCCGTCATAGAACTCTTTTGCCTGATCCTCCGGTTTCATTGCATTAATGCCGTCACGGCTGGTACCGGAATACTGTGGGAAATAAGAATATGAACAGCTGTGGGATGCCTTGTAAGCGGTGTCGGAGGACTGCATTCTCATATCCTCGGTACGATAATACTCACCATTTTCATCCACATCATAATCCACACCTTTTTCGCCCCAGAAACGAAGATCATGTACTTCCTGGTCTAACAGATCATTGATGAACTGAAGGGCGCCCTCCACGTCTTCGCAGCTTGTGGTGATTGCAAGACCACTTGACACATTTAATGTTCCGCCGGAGTTGTGCCACTGGTTCTTCATACCTTCGTCGATCGTGATCGGAAGCGGTACATAATTGCAGCCTTCCTTGTCAAGTCCCTGCTGCTTAAATGCATCATTTACGTTGTATGCAAAATCCCACCACTGATCGATCATTCCAAGTACACGACCGGTTGATAATTTTGCAATGTACTCATCATAGGTCTGTGTAAAAGACTCCGGATCTACGATTCCTTTCTGGTACTCTTCATTTAATTTCTGGAAGTAACGTTTTGCTGTCGGTGTTGTATTGTAATCTACGATCTTTAATTCATCCGGGTCTACGATACAACTTCCATCATTTGGATAGCCATCCAAAAACTGTGGTGCATTTTCCAGACAGAAGTATCTCCAGTCATCGCAGAGGATCGTGTACGGGATATTTTCTGTTCCGTCATCCATGGTCGGATTTGCTTCATTGTATTTCTCGATCAGGTCAAAATACTGATCCATCGTATGGATCTCAGGATAGTCTGCCCACTTTAACACTCTCGTCTGGATCCAGAATGCCTCGTCACTGTGGGTGGTTGCTTTTTCTTCCCCGTAAATATTTCCAAACTGATTGATCCAGTAGATATGTCCATCATCCTGACGGAGTTTATCCCACTCCTCATCTGTCAAAAATTCTTTGATGTTTGGATATTTGTCTATGTAATCATCCAGTGCTACCAGCGCACCCGCATCATAGAGCTGTTTCATTCCGTCGCCGCCATCGATCATATCCGGATACTCACCGCCTGCGATCAGTGTTCCGACTGCCTCCTGTGCTGTCTGTCCGGTCAGCCATGTCTCCTTGCATTTTGCACCTGTGATCTCTGCGATCTTCTGCTCGATCTCATTGTCATCATTGATCTCTGAACCAGGTACTGCAAAAAATGCGGTAAACTCTTTCACGCCGGATGAATCATTTGTGTTTTCCCCTGATGAGCCTCCCTCTGTGGATGCTGCGCCATTTGTTCCTGTGGTATTGGTATTTCCCCCGCCACATCCGGTAAGCATTGACGCTGCCATTGCCATAACAAGCAATACTGACACTGCTTTTCTTCGTTTCATTTTTTCTCCTCCTTCTTAATCACATCTGATTTCTGTAAGATCTGTATCAGATTTAGTAATTTTATTTTACCAATTTGTCATTTTTCTACAACCGGACAAAAATCAAAAAAAGTCATGACAAATTTTAGTTTTTCATCTAAAATCTGTCATGACTCTCTATCACAGGTACTATTGTCCTCGTTTATTCATTTACACTGCGTGTCTTCTTGCGGTACGTTGTCGGCGTACATCCTTTGCTCTGGATAAACCGGTTAATAAAGTAATCCAGATCACGGTATCCTACTTCTTCCGCCACAAGATAGATTTTATCATCCGTCCTAAGAAGGATCTCCGCTGCCCGCTCGATCCTGTAATTATTCAGATATTCCTTGAACGATACACCATATTTTTTCCGGAACATCTGCCCTAAATAAGCACTGTTGACAAAATATTTCTTCCCGAGTTCTTTGAGCGTCAGATTCTCTGCATAATTTTTCCGGATCTCCCCCTCCACATCAAGAAGCACACCGCGGGACGCATTCTGCCTTAACTGTACCAGATAATCCGCATACTCCATGACGAATCTGCGGAAATGTGAAAGGCTTCCTCGGATCATATGTACCTGAAACGCATTTTCGCAGATATACTGTAACACCTCATCCTGATTGACGCTGTCATCCTGCTCCATCGCAAGGGAAACCAGACGGTACAGGAGATAATTCATGTTCATCTGTACCAATTCCGGGTTCATTCCCGCCTCATTCATCTCCTCATAGATCGCTGCAACATTATCCTCGATCCTTTTCTTGTCATTCTCTTCCACACTCCGCAGCAGATCCTCGATTTTTTTGTGGCTCACCACAATACCGGACGGATTTTTCTGCTCTTTCGAATAGTACAATAGATTCGGCATCACCTTAAAATTGGAAAAAGTCTTTGCGATCACTGCCGACCGGAAAGATTCTGAGATATCACTGATATCTTCCACCTCACTGCCGACATACATCACGACCGGATGGACTGTGCTTTTCTGAATCTTTTCCAATAGCAGATTGATATATTCCTGCTCCCGCAGTCCCTTTTCCTGCGAAATTTTTTTACAGAAAATAAATCCCACATCATAACATTCTTCCTTGCCTTCCGCGTCTAAGAATGTAAGACAGCTGTATTCACCTCCAAGATACTGCATGCAGGCTTCATATATCTGTCTCTGGAGCTGCCGTTTCTTTTCCGGTCCTATGTCCGTATCCGTCTCGCCATCCTCCGACTCGATCCCGATATAGCGGATCCCTCTTCCAAAATCCACCTGTCCTTTAACATAAGAGAGTGCCGTTTCCTCCTGTCTGCCGAGCAAAAGTGTCTGCATCTGCTGCACAAAATACGCTTTTCCGATTTTCCGGATTCGCTCGCTCTCTTCCTTTTTATCCTGCTGCATCTGTTTTACCTTTGAAAGCAGTGCAAGGAGCTGGCTTTTCTGGATCGGCTTTAATATGTAATCCGTACACTGCCATTTGATTGCCTCTTTCGCATAGGTAAAGTCTCCATAACCGCTCAGTATTACAAAAAATGCCTCTGACAGATGCGTTTCCCTGATATATTTTAAAAATTCCAGACCATTCATAACCGGCATTTTGATATCCGCTAAGATCAGGTCGACCGGATTACTCTTTAAAAATTCTACCGCCTCACTGCCATTCCCCGCAGTTCCCACAATCTCAAATCCTTCTTTTTCCCAGTCAATCAACGCAGAAAGTCCCTGTACGATAAATGGCTCATCATCCACAAGCAGCACTTTAAGCATTCTATCCCCTCCATTCTTTCTCCCATAAAATTTTCCCTATCTTCTCCTTTTTATGAAATTGCATTCAAAGGTATCACTACAGATACTTCTGTTCCAACACCTCTTTCACTTTCGATATGAAATTTTACATGATCTCCTGTATACATTTTCAGTCTCACGCAGGCATTGATCACACCTACCCGTCCTTTTTCTTTAAGCATCTCGATATTTGCCTCTTCCATGCGTTCCTGCAGATAATTCAGATATTCTTCCGGCATCCCCTCCCCGGTATCCTCCACTTCAAGATGCAGATTATTTTTATCTTTATATACACGGACAAAGATCCATGACTGTGACGCTTTTCCCTCAATACCATGCACACATGAATTTTCCGTAAAAGTCACTAACGATAATTTAGGAATCCGGTACTCCCTGCAGTCATCCTCCATTTCAATGCTGTATCTTAGCCGGTCACCAAAACGGTATTTCTGAAGTTTTAAATACGACTCCACAAAACCGATCTCCGCACCAAGGCTCACAATATCTGTTCCCCACTCCACATACTGCCGTTCTATCAGCGAAAGCTGTTCGATCATTTCCGCTGTCTCATCCTCATGTTTTAAGATGCTCCGCATGCGGATATTTTCCAATACATTGAATAGAAAATGCGGGTTGATCTGGCTGTGAAGTGCCAGAAGTTCCGCCTTTTGTCTGGCAATATCAGCATCCTGTCTGGCAATCTCCGACTCCTGCTGTTTTAACCTGCTCTCATAAACCGTCTCGATCAGATGATTCATCCGGTTTGCCATGGAATTATAATGCTGCATCAGCTGGCTGATCTCATCGGTTCCTGATATTGTTTCCACCACTTTTAATTTTCCGGTATGATCCTGCGAAAAGGTATCTTCCAACAGATGCAGACGTACTGTAAACGAACGGTTTAGAAACTGCATAAATACCCACGGGAGAAAAATATTGATCAACACCAGCAGGATCATCGGTATGGCATTGTTCCACAAAATTTTTGAGATCTGTATTTCCGGATACCGCACATAGATCTTCATCAGCTGTCCATATAATTCTTTCTCCTGCACATAACACTTTTGCATGGTACCCTTATCAAACCTCTCAAAAGATTCTTTTATATTGTTTCTTCCGGTATTTGAAAAGATAATCTTATCACCGCTGCAGATATACACCTCTGATTCATAATTTGCCCTCAAAAGTCCGGTATTGACCGCATTATAATCCAGATCAATCTTTAAAACTTTTTCATGCGGATCTAACATATAACGGTTTAATTTCCGGATAATCGACACCTTTCTTAAATCCGTCGGAGATGTATCGTGCGTTTCATCCATGTAGGCACAAAATACAAAATTGTTCCCGGAATCCTGCAGTTTCTGATACCATTCCGTCTGTTTTACACGTCCTAACTTTTTGAACTTTCCACCATTTACGATCGTATCATTGTCGGCATACATCGTGATCTCAACGCTGCTGTTGCCAAGCGAACTGTCAAACAGGGAATCCTGCATCAGCTCCTGATACGCTTCATAAAATGCCAGATGGGAATCATAATCGGCATTCAGAAAATTGTTGATATACTTATTCATATAAATATTTTTTGAGATTGTGAGTGCTTCTTCTACTGCCTTGTCAATGCTGTACTCTGCCGCACTCGCTATATTTTCTGTCACCTGTTTTCTTGCATTGTGTTCCTCCGAAAATATCATTCCGACTACAACACTGTCTGTCAGGGCGACCGGCAGGACCACACAACAGACATACAAAAGAATCAGTTTCTTTTGTATGCTGTAAGTGTCAATTTTTTCTTCGATTTTTTTACAGAGACGCACAATTATTTTCATAACATCAGACTTTCCACTGTTTTTCCTGTGAGTTTCTCACTGCGTGAATCCGGCTGCATGCCTCCGACAAAAATCTCGAAGTGTCCGGACGGCAGGATCTTTTCACCGTTTTCATCATACAGCATAAATGCCTCTGATTCCAGCCGGATATTGATTTCTTTTTCTTCCCCGGCACAGAGTGGAAGTTTTACGATCTTTTTTAACTGGCCATGCGGCATCTTTGAATGTTCTGCCTTCACGTAGACCTGCACTGTCTCAGTCCCATCCATTTTTCCGGTATTTTTTACAGACAGACCGATCGTCACTCCTTCTGACACCACTGGTTCCTGCTCTAAAAATCTCACACTTTGATATGCATACTCTGTGTAGGAAAGTCCATAGCCAAACGGATACAATGCTTCCTGTTCCATATACCGGTAAGTTCTTCCCTGCATGGAATAGTCCTCGAAATCCGGCAGTTCTTCCGTGGTACGGTAAAATGTGACCGGCAGTTTTCCTTCCGGGTTTGCTTCCCCAAATAAAATATCCGCAATGGCAGCTCCGCCTCTTGCCCCCGGATACCAGCCCTGTACGATCGCATCTACATGCTCATCCGCCCAGTTCACCGCAAGTGCACTTCCCGATAGCAGAACTAAAATAACAGGCTTGCCACAGGATACAGCAGCCTCTAAGATCTCCTCCTGCAATCCCGGCAGGTTCAGATCCGGTTTGTCACCACTGCCGTACTCATTGCCGGCATCTCCCTCTTCTCCCTCAATGCCCGCGTCAAGTCCCAGCACTGCGACAACCACATCACTCTCCTTGCATACGCCAAGTACTTCTGACATGCGGTCATTTTCCTGTGCCAGATTGCTGGTGCGGTCCTTATAAAGATGGCAGCCCTCCGAATAGAGCACCCTCACATCGTCGCCGACATAATCTTCAATCCCCTCTAACACAGTAATGTAACGTGATGCCGTTCCCTCATAATTGCCGACTAACGCGCGTCTGCTGTCCGCATTTGGTCCGATCACGCCAATCGTTTTTATTTTATTTTTATCAAGCGGTAATATATGCTCCTTATTTTTTAGCAGGACAACGGTTCGTCTTGCCACCGCCTCATTTAATTTTTTCATCTCTCTGCTGTCTGCGGCAAGATAAGGGATTTTATCGTATGGGTTTTCTTCTTTTTTATCGAACACACCAAGTTTCATCCTCGCCATAAACAGATTTGTGACAGCCTCGTCTAAGCGTTCTTCTTTGACCAGTCCCTGTCTCACCGCCTGAACTAAAAATCCAAACAGAGTACCACAGTTTAAGTCACAGCCGTTATTCATCGCCATCGCAACCGATTCAATCGCAGTGCC
>OGCQ01003763.1_pt1 | contig 13180 bp, 10 predicted proteins | sample 1570161 | NCBI WGS metagenome assembly OGCQ01 (sample SAMEA4384402, study PRJEB24528) | human gut metagenome
CCAAGAAGTTTTTTAGTATATATTATTGTATTAATTTGTGGAAGGATTTGTACCAGTTTTTAAGAAAAGATAAATTTTAATGTCTTAAAACAAGGGGTCTTGATTCGCTACCCATGGGTAGTGAGGATATATATATTAACTTTGGTATTTACTAAAATAGAAATTTACTGAAAATATATGGAGGAATTATTATAAAATTAAATTTTTACGTCTAGGATATAATAATTATTAAGCTCCAACATATAGTAGCCTTTCTTTAGATTAATGGTTATAATCTTAGGTTACTATATTTGTTGGAGTTTTATTATTGTAAATTTTAACTAGCACAACGAGTTAAATATATAATAGTTTATAATTTACTGAACGTACTAGTATGTCTAGCTTCATCTCTAGAATCATTATTATAAATTTATATAACTTATCAAGAATTAATCTACTTTAATTTAATTAACTCTACTGAATCAACGGTATTTTCGGGGTACTCAAAAATATATCCTTTTAATTCTATATCATAGTTACATAAAGGATTTTTACAAATTACATAAGATAGAAATTCATATTGTGTTTTTTCATTTTGTACGCTTTTATTTGAATTCACTTCTTTTATATCATCTAAGTTTAAATTGTATACAAACTTATGATTACATTTTGGGCATTTTATATCTAAATTTTGATTTAAAGGAGTTTTTAAACTCATAAAACATACCTCCAAATTATAATTTTGTAAATATTTTGCTCTAATATATCTATATAATACATAAATTTAAAGAAGATAAATAAATAGAAAAATATAGTAAAAGAATTCTAAAATTAGCCAGTTGTTCTAGTTAATCTATTGTACATATTAAATTTTTTATAGCTAGTTTTTTATTAAGAAAATACTATATTTCTTAAAAGATACAGTATAATGCTTGTAACAGTACTATTACAATAATGTCGTAGTTTTAATAAAAGTAAAAGGAGACAAATCACGCAAAGAATATTAGAAAATAACTTTAACTCATTAATGTAAAAAGTCCTTTAGAGGTGAACTGTTTTAACTATATATAAAATGTGGTATAATAAATTAGATAGTAAGCAAATAATTGAAGTTGCCACTAGGGATTATATAAAAATAAATATTAAGAGCTCTGGAAACTTTATAAGACCAGAGCCTTTTTAGTACTATAAATTTTATAAATATATAAGAGGTGATTTAGAGATGAGAAATATATCACAGGAAACTAAAGACTCAATAGTAAATATATTTCCTAAAGAAAATACTCTAGCAATTATAATATTTGGTAGTTTTGGTACAGACAGAGCAACCTATAATAGTGATATAGATATAGCATGGATACCAACTAAAAAAGTACCGATTACAGAACTTGCAGTTAAAACTCAATCTCTAAGAAATGTATTAGATATTGATGTAGATTTAAAAATTGTTACAGATAATTATACAGTAGAACTTAGAAAAAATATATTTGAAGGTGATATCATATATGAATCTAAAGATTTTAAAGATTATCTAAATAATTTTTATATTGAAAATAGCGATGTTATAGATATATTAAATTGGAGGGATATGTATGGTAGTTAAAAATAAATTAGCTTGGAGTTCTATAGAAGCTGTAAATAGAGATTTTGGATCATGTTTATATGATTTACAAAACTTTAAAATGTTATATAACAAAGAGGATATGCCACCTTTATGGGAGAGATACATTAAGGAAGGTTTTAAAAATTATATGGTTTCTTTCTTGGAATTAACAAAAGCTATGCTATATTATAAGACTATTGATTTAAATATAAAATCTAAGAATTTTTATGATTATCTTTTGGCTTGTGAGTATCATAACTTATTGCCTAAAAATTCTGCAATAGTTATAGAAACACTTCGCAAGTTAAGAAATGATGATTCACATGGTTATGATATACCTGAGTTTGAAGAAATGTATGAGCTGTTTACAGAAAATGAAGATGTGTTTGTTAGTATAAGAAATAGTTGTAATAGTAATTTATAATAGATTAGAAAAAGATTTAATAAATAGTATGTTAATTTAATTAATCTAGTAATTGGATTAGTAGATATTAAAATTTTAAAGTTATATAATATGATATACATAGTATAATATGTACTGGGATCTGCTTCGCATAAATTAACCTTCGGTTATTCAGCCCCGGTATGGTGAAAACTTACACTTCGTAAAAACTAAGACATACAAGGTGATGCTACATTTTAGCTCATATTACATAGGAAAAATTGACTATGATATGAGCTAAAATGTAGCTTTATTTGTGTGCTAACTATTTACTACATTTCAGCTTTCACCATACTCCCACCGCGCTCTCTGCTCCCCCACCTCCTATCCCTTATATATTAATTAGGGAATTAAAAAATACATTGAATGAGTTATTATATATAGTATTAATTTATGCTCTTCAATGGTTTTAATTTAGTATCTTCTATTAATTGACAGTTAAATAACAAGATGCTACCATTTATGATGATAAAGAATATAATTGTACTTGTATCATTAGAATTAGTACTAAGATATTAACTTGAGTATTAATTTTAACCTAAAATCTTTGATATGAAAGGATGTGATGAACGGAAATCCCGATTATTCGGGCTAAACAGAGGGGGAGCGCCCTGTGTTTTGTAAATAACAGCGATGGGAAGCCGTGTTCCGGCGTGAGAGGAAGCCATTAAGCTTCGACCGATTTTCCATAGAATCTTTATGATTCTATTATGTTATGGAGAACGTTGCTGTTATTGCCGTTCTCACAGATTTTTTGAAAAGGGGTTTTAGAGATGAATAATAAAACAAAGAAGTTATGTATTGCGAGTATTTTATGTACTGTAGCTATTATTGGGAGTATGTTTTCAATTCCTGTATTTGGTAGTAAATGTTCTCCAATTCAGCATATGGTAAATATTCTTTGTGCAGTAGCACTAGGACCATGGTATGGTATTGGAGTAGCTTTTACAGCAAGTTTAATACGTAATATTTTGGGAATAGGAAGTATAATGGCTTTTCCAGGAAGTATGTTTGGTGCATTATTTTGTGGAATTGCATATTGGAAATATAAAAGCATAACTGTTACTTTAATTGCTGAAGTTTTAGCAACCTCTATATTAGGAGGATTTAGTGCTTATCCTATTGCAACTTTGATAATGGGTGTTGATGCAGGAAGTATTGCATATTATGGATATATTTTGCCATTTTTTATTTCAACTTTAGGTGGAGCAATTCTATCAGCATTTATTGTTATAAATTTAGAAAAAGCTGGTGGATTGAGTATATTTAAAGAATATAGAGAAGTAAAATAAGTAATTTAGAAAAAAATAATAATTGACTTTAGAATAAAATCTACTATAATTAAATTAAAAATAAATAATTAATGCTAGGGGTGCCATTGGCTGAGAGGTTATAAACCGACCCTTATTACCTGATCTGGTTAGTACCAGCGTAGGAAAGCAACAATAAATATTAATATAATAATCTAAGTAATAAAAAGATAATTATAATAAATGTAAATTTGGAAGCTATACCTATATCAGGTATAGCTTTTTTATTTGTCAAAATCATTTAAAGGAGTATAAAATATGAAAAATTACAAAATACCCACATTAACAATTGCTGGGTCGGATTCATCAGGTGGAGCTGGTATTCAAGCTGACTTAAAAACTTTTTCAGCTATAGGAACTTATGGAATGAGTGTTATAACAGCTATAACTGCTCAAAATACACAAGGTGTATTTGAGGTAGAGGAACTAAGTTCAAATATAATAAAATCACAGATAAAAGTAGTATGTGAGGATATATCACCAAAAGCAATTAAAGTTGGTATGGTATCTTCTCCACAAATTATAAAGGATATAGTAGATACTTTAGACCAATATCCTTGTGAATACTTAGTAGTTGACCCAGTTATGATTTCAAAAAGTGGTTACTCATTACTAAGACCAGAGGCAAAACAAAATTTAATAAAATATCTTATACCTAAGGCATACATAGTAACACCAAATATTCCAGAGGCAGAAGAAATAACAAATATGAAAATAGAAACTGTTGAAGATATGAAAAAAGCAGGTCAAATAATATTAAATTTAGGTCCAAAGTATGTGCTTATGAAGGGTGGACACTTAAATGGAGATTGTGTAGACATACTTATAGGAAAAGACTTATTTGAAGTTTTTGAAGGTGAAAGAATAGACAGAAAAAATACTCATGGAACAGGTTGTACAATATCTTCAGCTATAACATCTCATTTAGCATTAGGATATGACATAAAAGAAGCTGTAAGACTTAGTAAAGAATATATAACAGAAGCTATAAGACATAGTTTTGACATAGGAAAAGGCGTTGGACCAGTACACCATTTTTATAAATTTTAAAAAATAATTGGAATATGGAGGGATTAGTATGGTAAAAATATTTGATTTAATAGATAAGGTTAAAAAGATAAACCCATTAATACTACATTATACAAATAACGTAACTATAACAGATTGTGCAAATGCAACTTTAGCAATAGGTGCAAGTCCACTTATGAGTTTTTCCTATGAAGAAGTTGATGATATAGTAAAAGTCTCTAGTGCTGTTGTAATAAATATAGGGACTATGAATAGTCAAATTTTAGATTTATTTGTTTTAGCAGGAAAGACTGCTAATAAATATAACAAGCCAGTTATACTAGACCCAGTAGGTGTGTTTGCTACTAAAGCTAGAAGTGAATTTACTAATAAGTTACTTAATGAAGTTAAGTTTGATGTTATTAGAGGTAACATATCAGAAATACAATTTTTAGGTGGTTTAGATGTAAATGGAAAGGGTGTAGATTCTTTCGATGATGGAAGTGATTCTACACACATAGTTGAATCTGTTGCGAAAAAACTAGAGTGTGTAGTTGTAGCATCAGGAAAGATAGACTTAATAAGTGATGGTGAAACTACTTATAAAATACAAAATGGTAGCTCAAAATTAAAGTTTATAACTGGTACAGGATGTATGAGTACAAGTTTAATAGGAAGTTTCTTACCATGTGCAGACAATATAATTGACGCAGCTGTTATGGGTACGCTTGCAATGAGTATAAGTGGAGAAATAGCGGATAAAGAAAATCCAGCAATAGGAACATATAAAACTTTGTTATTTGATAATTTATTCTTATTAAATAAAGAAACTTTAGAAACGTATGCAAGAGTTGATATTAAAGGTATAAATTAACTATTATGGGGGAGAAAGAAATGTTAATTACAGATTATTTATTTGAAAATGTAAAGCCTATATGGGATGCATATTTAGAACATGATTTTATAATGGATATGGGAAATGGAAATCTATGCAAGGATAAATTTAAAGATTATTTGATACAAGATTATCTTTATTTAAAAGAGTATGCAAAAGTATATGCTATGGCTTTGGTAAAATGTGAAAATATAGAACAAATGAAGTTTTGCCAAAATAGTATAAATGGTATCTTAGAAGATGAAAGTGCAACGCATATTTGGTATCTAAAAAACTTTGGAGAGAAAATAGAAGAACTTGAAGACTATAAAATAAAAGAAGCTAATGAAAACTATACAAGTTATATGAAATCTATAGCTCTTACAGGTGATTTATTAGATACTATTTTTGTTGTTACAACTTTAGCTTGGTGACGACCTATATTATTATAAGTTAAAGTAGGTGCATCTACACTGCATTCTCTAATTTCTCCATAAGGTACAAGACCTAATTTTATTAATGCTTGGAATCCATTACATATACCTAACATTAAACCATCTTGTTTAGTTAGGAATTCATTTAAAGCTTCTGCTATTTTAGGATTTCTAAATACAGTTGCTATAAATTTACCAGAACCATCTGGCTCATCTCCTGCACTAAATCCACCTGGTAACATTATTATTTGAGAAGTTTTTATTTCATTTACTATAGTATCTACAGACTGCTCTATATCTTTGTCTGTTAAATTTTTGAATACTTTCACACTAGTTTTAGCCCCAGCTCTTTCAAAGGCTCTTGCTGAATCATATTCACAATTTGTTCCTGGGAATGCTGGTATAAATACTTTTGGTGTAGCAATTGATAAAGATGACTTTAATCTATTTTCAGTACTAACAAAACTTATATTTTTTATTTTATCTTTAACTTCTAATGCCTTAGTTGGGAATATTGGTTCTAAAGTTTCCTCAAACTTAGCATATAGCTCTTTTAAAGATATTCTTTCATTTTTAATTAGAATACTAGGACCTTCAATAGTTTTACCAGCAACTTTATAATTATATCCATCTAATAATGATAAATCTTCTTCATTCATTTCAAGCACTATATTTCCATATGCAGATATAAACAATTTATCAATATCAACATTTTCATCAAATTTGAATCCTATTTTATTACCAAATGCCATTTTACTTATAGCTTCACCTAATCCACCGTAACCTAAGGCATAAGATGCTAAAACTTTTTTATCTTTTATAAGCGATGTCACCTTATTCAGATTTTTCTTTAATGCATCAAAATCTACTATTTTACTATCTAATTTAGGTGTTTTTAATACTACCACTGTTGAATTTGCTTTTTTGAACTCTGGAGACACTACTAAATCAGCATCTATAGTGTTTACTGCAAAAGAAACTAAGGTTGGAGGTACATTTATATCTTTAAAAGTACCTGACATACTATCTTTTCCACCTATTGCAGGTATTTGTAATTTATTTTGTACGTAATATGCTCCAAGTAAAGCTGCAAATGGTTTACCCCATTTAGTTGCATCTTTTCCTAGTTTCTCGAAATACTCTTGGAAAGTAAGTCTCGTTGTTTTATAATCTCCACCTATAGCAACCAATTTACAAACAGACTCAACTACTGCATATAAAGCACCATGGAATGGACTCCATTTTCCTATTTTAGGATTATATCCATATGTCATTATAGTTGAAGTATTTGTTTCTCCACCAAGCACTGGTATTTTTGCAACCATACCTTGAGCTGGAGTTGATTGATATTTACCTCCAAAAGGCATTAATACAGTATTTGCACCTATTGTATTATCAAATTTTTCAACTAAACCTTTTTGTGAACAAATATTTAAATCAGATAATGCTTTTTCAAATCTTTCTTTTATAGTATTTGATTCACAGTTAACATTTCCATTTTCAAAATATGTTTTATCTTCATCAACTTTATTTACATGTATATTAGTTGTTTGTTTCACACCATTCGTATCTAAAAATGCTCTTTTTAAGTTAACTATTGTTTGATTATTCCAAGTCATTTTTAAATATCCACTATCAGTTACTGTTGCAACATGAGTTGCTTCTAAGTTTTCTTCTCTAGCTAATGATATAAATCTCTCTTTATTTTCTTTATCTATTGCAACTGCCATTCTTTCTTGAGATTCTGATATGGCAAGTTCTGTTCCATCTAATCCATCATATTTTTTAGGAACTAAATCTAAGTTTATGTCTAAACTATCAGCTATTTCACCTATGGCAACACTTACCCCACCAGCACCAAAGTCATTACATCTTTTTATCATTTGTGCTACTTCTTTATTTCTAAAGAATCTTTGGATTTTTCTTTCATTAGGTGCCTCACCTTTTTGAACTTCTGCTGAACAAGTTTTTATTGATTCTTCACTATGCTCTTTAGATGAACCTGTAGCTCCTCCACAACCATCTCTTCCTGTTTTACCACCAAGTAAAACTATTATATCTCCAGCTACTGGTCTTTTTCTTATTACATTTTCCTTTGGTGCGGCTGCTATTACTGCCCCAACTTCCATTCTTTTTGCAACGAAATCTTCATCATATACTTCTGCAACTTGACCAGTAGTTAAACCTATTTGGTTACCATAAGAAGAGTAACCATTGGCAGCTTCTGTAGTTATTTTTCTTTGCATTAACTTTCCTGGTAATGTGTCTTCTAATGAAGTTCTTGGGTCTGCACTACCAGTAACACGCATAGCTTGATATACATAACTTCTTCCTGAAAGTGGATCTCTTATAGCTCCTCCTAAACAAGTAGCAGCTCCACCAAAAGGCTCTATTTCAGTTGGATGATTGTGAGTTTCATTTTTAAACATCACTAAATATTTTTCTATTTTTCCGTCCACATTTACATCAACATTTATTGAACAAGCATTTATTTCTTCACTTTCATCTAAATCATCTAGCTTACCATCTTTTTTAAGTTCTTTCATTGCTATAGTTGCTATATCCATTAAGCAAACATCTTTATCCCTACCCACATAAACAGTTTTTCTTGATTCTAAATACATTTCATAAGCTTCTTTTATTATTTCATTGTATTTACCATTGTCTATTTTTACATCTTCTATCTTAGTCATAAATGTAGTATGTCTACAGTGATCTGACCAATAAGTATCTAGTACTTTTATTTCTGTTATAGTAGGATTTCTTCTCTCTTCGTTTTTGAAATAGTTTTGAACATGTTCTAAATCAGCTAAAGTCATAGCTAATCCTTGTTTTTTTAAGAAAGTTTCTAATTCTTCAGCAGAAAAATCAATAAATCCGTCTAATATATCAACTGATGTAGGTACTTCAATTTCCATTTCTAAAGTTTTAGGTATTTCTAAACTAGCTTCTCTACTATCAACTGGGTTTATACAGTAAGATTTTATTCTATCAAAATCAATATCACTTATATTTCCTGATAATACGTATACTTTTGCTGTAGATATATTTGGTCTTTTACCTTCATTAACTATTTGTATACATTGAGCTGCCCAATCTCCCCTTTGGTCATATTGACCTGGTAAATATTCTATGGCAAATACTCTATCATTTTCATTTATATATTCTAATTCATTATAGTAAACTACATCTAAGTTAGTTTCTGAAAATATTGTTTTAGCAGCATTTTCAAATACTTCTTCACTTAAATCTTCCACATCATATCTATTTAAAACTCTTATATTTTCTATAGTATCTATGTGTAAACTCTCTATTAAATCTTTCTTTAAACTTTGAGCTTCTAAATCAAAACCTGCTCTTTTTTCAACTAAAACTCTTCTTACTGTTGATTCTAGAACTAAAGTATCATTTGTAGTTGATTGTAGCTGTGTAGTATTCATTACTTTCCCTCCAAATTTGAAAATTTATTTCCATATATCTTTTCTATAATGCATTTTTTCAAAGTTTATTTTTTTAATATTTTCATAAACTTTTTGTGCTGCTTCTTTAACTGTTTTACCTTTTGCAGTTATTCCAATTACTCTTCCACCGTTAGTAACTATGTTTTCATTATCAAACTTAGTTCCACTATGGAATACAACTATATCTGAATCTAAATTTTCAAGTCCACTTATTACTTTTCCCTTTTCATAATTTTCAGGATATCCACCAGAAGTAAGCATTACACAAATAGATTCTTCTTTTGAATAATTTATTTCTATATTTTTTAAATTGTTATCCAAGATTTCACTTATTATCTTGTTTAAGTCCGTATCTAATCTAAATAATACTGATTGTGTTTCTGGATCACCAAATCTTACATTGTACTCTAAAATTTTAGGTCCATCTTCTGTTATCATAAGTCCAACAAATAAAATTCCTTTGTAATTTAAATTATCTTTCTTAAATCCTTCTAAAGTTTTATCTAAGATTTTTTCTTGAACTTCTTTGGCTAATTTTTCAGTATATATTTCACTAGGAGAGAATGTTCCCATTCCTCCAGTATTTAATCCAGTTTCACCTTCAAATACTTTTTTATGGTCTTTTGAACTAACCATAGGAACTATAGTGTCATTATCAACAAAAGCAAGAATTGAAGTTTCTATACCAGTTAAAAATTCTTCTACAACAATTTTATCTCCAGCATTACCAAATTTTTTATCTGACATCATTTCTTTTAAAGTAGTTATTGCATCTTCTCTATTTTCTGGTATAACAACACCTTTTCCAGCAGCTAGTCCATCAGCTTTTATTACTACTGGATATCCAAAGCTATCTATTTCTGATATGGCTTCATCTAAATCAGTATATTCTTTATATTTAGCAGTAGGAAGGTTATGTCTTATCATAAAATCTTTTGAAAAAGCTTTGCTTCCTTCTAGTTGAGCACACTTTTTATTTGGACCGAAAATTTTAAGTCCTTCTTTTTCAAATTTATCAACTATACCTGCTACTAGAGGTATTTCTGGTCCTACTATTGTTAGATCTATTTTATTTTCTTTAGCAAACTTTAATAAGTTTTCTATATCGCTATCTTGAATATCTATACATTGTGCAACATTTGATATTCCCGCATTACCTGGTGCACAATATATTTTATCAACATTTGCTTCTTTACTTAATTTCCAACAAATAGCGTGTTCTCTTCCTCCGCCACCAACAACTAATATTTTCATCTTTATACCCCCTAGTGTTTAAAGTGTCTCACTCCTGTAAACACCATTGTCATTGAATTTTTGTCACAAGCATCTATTGAGTCTTGATCTCTCATAGAACCACCTGGTTGAACTATTGCTTTTATTCCTACCTCATGAGCAAGAGTTACACAATCATCAAATGGGAAGAATGCATCTGAAGCAAGTATAGCTCCTTCAAAGTTTTTATCTTTATTATTTTCTATAGCATTTTTTAATGCCCATATTCTTGATGTTTGGCCACATCCAAGAGCTAATGTTTCTCCATCTTTAACTATAGCTATAGCATTTGATTTCATATTTTTAACAACTTTCATACCAAATTCCATATCTTTTAATTGTTTTTCTGTTGGATTTAATTTAGTTACAACTTCACATTTATTAGTTAATTTATTATTTCTATCTTGAATTAATAATTTCCCATCTAAATATTTCATATCATATGGTTGTAAACTAGATTCAATCTTAGCTAATTTAAGAACTCTTAAATTCTTTTTATTTCTTAAAATTTCTAAAGCTTCTTCAGTATAATCATAAGCTACTACTATTTCTAAAAATATTTCACTCATTTTTTTAGCTGTTGGAGCATCTACTATTGATGTTATACCTACAATTCCTCCAAATATTGAAACTTTATCAGCTTCATAACATTTTGTATAAGATTCAAGAGCATCTTTTCCTATACCTACACCACATGGATTAGTATGTTTAACTGCTACTGTAACTACTTCTTTACTATCTTTAAATTCTCTCATCACTTCTAAACAACCATATAAGTCATTTATATTGTTAAAAGATAATTCTTTTCCGTTCAATTGTTCGTAATTTAATATTGGGTTTTTAGCATTAGGTTGGCTATATAACATTCCAGCTTGATGTGGATTTTCACCATATCTTAATGTTTGTTCTTTTTGGAAAGTTAAGTTTAATATTTCTGGATATTCATCTTTAACTTCACCAGCAAAATAACTAGATATAAGAGCATCATATCTCCCTGTAATAGAGAAAGCTTTATATGCTAATTTTTTTCTATCTTCTAAAGTTAGAGAATTATTTTTTAATTTTTCAATTATCATAGAGTAGTCATTTACATCTACTACTACAGTTACATCTTTGTAATTTTTAGCAGCAGAACGTATCATTGATGGTCCACCTATATCGATATTTTCTATCATATCTTCATGAGATTTTCCTGCTTTTAAAGTTCCTTCAAAATCATATAAGTTTACAACAACTAAATCTATAGGATTAATATTATGTTCTTTTATAGTCGATACATGATTTTCATCATCTCTTTTATATAAAATTCCACCATGTATATATGGATTTAAAGTTTTAACTCTTCCATCTAATATTTCTGGGAATTTAGTTACTTCATCTATCTGTATAGCTTTTACACCTTGTTCTTTTAACATTTTAAAAGTATTACCAGTAGATATTACTTCATATCCTAACTTATTTAATTCAGTACAAAATTCTACAACTCCAGTTTTATCAGTTACACTTACTAACGCTCTCTTAATCATTTATATAAACCCTCCTACCATTGACAGTTAGCTTATTTTCACAAAACATACTTATACTTTTTGTAAGTATTTCATGCTCTACTTCAAGCACTCTTTTTGCTAATTTTTTTATGTCATCATCTTGTTTTACTTCTACAGTTTTTTGCATTATTATTGGACCTGTATCTGCTCCTTCATCTACAAAGTGAACAGTAGCCCCAGTTACTTTAGCTCCATAATCAATTACTCCTTGGTGAACTTTTTCACCATAATATCCTTTACCACAAAATGCAGGAATTAATGATGGATGTATATTGATTATTTTATTTCTATATTCATTGACTAGCTTAGGACTGACTATTTTTAAATAGCCAGCCAAAATTACTAATTCAATTTCATTTTCTTTTAAAACTTCTATTATTTTATCTTCATCTTTTTCACAGATAGCTTTTATATTATGATTTCTTGCTCTTTCTAACCCATAAGCATTTTCTTTATTTGAAATAACTACTCTTACTTCACCATTTATAGACTTATTTTCACATCCATCTATAACTGCTTGTAAATTAGTTCCTCCTCCAGATATTAATACACCTATCTTTACCATAATTCAACACCTTCGTGATTATCCACAACTTCACCTATGATATAAGCTTTATCTTTCATTAATTCTTCATATTTTTTATCTATTTCAATATCATTTTGTAAATTATTATTATTTATATAATCAACTATATCACTAGCCTCTTCTTTATTTACTACTAAAACTAAACCAATACCCATATTAAATGACTTATGAAGTTCTCTTTTATCAACCATCTCAAGATTTTCTATCATTTCAAAAATTGGAGGCTTTTCCCATGAACCAGTTTTTATATTTAGTCCAAGACCTTCTGGTATAACTCTAGTTATATTTTCTATTACTCCACCTCCAGTAATATGAGCTATAGCTTTTATATTTTTATTTTCTAATAAATCTAATACTAATTTAACGTATATCTTTGTTGGAGTTAAAAGTACTTCTCCTAATGTCATCCCTAACTCTTTTTTGTAATCATTTAAATCCCATTTTAAAGTTTCTAAAAATATCTTTCTTACAAATGAAAATCCATTACTGTGTACACCACTTGAAGATATTCCTATTAATACATCACCTTTTTTAACATCTTTTCCTGATACGATTTTTTCTTTATCAGCTATACCAACAGCAAAACCAGCCAAATCATATTCATCTTTTGAATACATTCCTGGCATTTCAGCAGTTTCACCACCAATTAATGCACATCCAGATA
>OGCQ01003779.1_pt1 | contig 13116 bp, 3 predicted proteins | sample 1570161 | NCBI WGS metagenome assembly OGCQ01 (sample SAMEA4384402, study PRJEB24528) | human gut metagenome
CTGCAATTGCATTTTCCAGATATCTGTCATCTGTAACCGGCCATTTATAATCCAGTCTGTACAGAACCTGTGCTGTAAACCGGTTGCTATAATCAATGGTGTAAATCTCATTTTCATTATGTGAGGTATAGGCAATCAGTCCGGAAACCGCATCGGAATCCTGTCCGGTCTTTGCGAATTCTTTTACTGCTGCCTCAAATTCTTCATCTCTTACAATATCAATGTTAAATCCATAATTACGCATTGCATAGATCAGATCTGCCATATAAATATGGTGGCTGTTGCAGGCATGGTATACAGTAAATCTCCGGTCTGTCTGCGCCAGTCTCAGAACTGCCAGCGCAGTGGAATCAATAGGTGAAAATTCTGCCACCTCATGCATACCTCCCATTGGGAATTTGCCTACAGCTGTATAACCTCTCAGGCTGCGCAGGAATCCGTTGGTAATGAAGTTGATCTGGAACTCACCGTCAGAGTTTCGGCTCATCAGATTACCTACACGTACTACTTTACCGTCCAGCCCCTCAGAAACTGCTTCCAGAACTGCTCTTTCTGCCAGGAATTTGGTGCGAATATATTCGTTGGTAATATTCTGTCCGATGTACAGGTCATTCTCACAGAAAACTCTGGACATTGGCGGAACACCGTCCGAACCTTCTCCTGCAACAGAAACTGTGGAAATCTGGATCAGCCTGCGGCTGTTATTCTTACAGAAATCAATAAGATTTTCCACACCCTGCACGTTAATTCTTTCCAGCACATCATCTGCTGCGAAATGCTTTACGCAGGCAGCACAGTTAACGATGGTACTAAATTTGTATGCTGAGAATCCTGCCACCTGTTCTTTGGAAGTAATATCCCCATCTACACAGATAATACGATTTTCAAACAGTTCCTTGCATGGATTGTCGAAATAGTACATCAGCATATTCATCATTCGTTTTTCCGGTGATTCATATTTGCCCTTGCGCACCAGACAGTAAACCTTGCCGTCATAATTGTCAAGGAACGCCTTGAGAACATGGATTCCCAGGAAACCTGTGGCACCTGTGATCATAATATCTCCCAGCTCTTCCTTTGTGACCCTGTCTGCATTTTCTTCAGTATTTGCACTGATCACGTTCTGGATCTTGTTATAGTTATAATCTGAAAATTCATTCTTACTCTGGGCAGTCTCTGCAATTCCATCATTATCAATCAGAGCTGCCAGCTCCCGTACAGTAGGATATTTGAAAATATCCGCATATACCAGTGAAATATTCTTTGAGAGACACATAACAGCAACCTTGGATGCAGTAAGAGAAGATCCTCCAAGCTCAAAGAAGTTGTCTTCAATACCTACCCTTTCGATTCCCAGCGCTTTCTCAAAAATCTCACAAAGTGTTCTTTGAGCTGCAGTAACCGGCTCTACATAGCTGGCAGTATTTGTGGTTATCTCCGGCATTGGCAATGCTTTTTTGTCAATCTTACCTCCTGGTGTTACCGGCATTGCTTCAAGGTAAACAAAGAAGGATGGCATCATGTAATCCGGAAGCAGCGGCTCCAGGAAGGTTTTTAATTCTTCATCCGGAATGCTTTCCCCTGTATAATAAGCAGTAATATATTTGTTTCCGCTCTTTTCGATCACTGTGACTGCTGCATTCTGTACCAGCTCATGTTTAAGAAGTGCTCCCTCGATCTCACCAAGTTCAACACGGTATCCCCTTATCTTCACCTGGGAGTCAATTCTGCCTATGTATTCAATATTTCCGTCACCCTTCATGCGGACCATATCACCGGTTCTGTAAAGTCTTCTGTCCTCCTGGCATACGGAGAATGGATTCTCCACAAATACAGAGGCAGTCTTTTCCGGAAGATTATGATATCCTCTTGCGATCTGACGTCCTGCGTGGCAAAGTTCGCCGGAAGCTCCTACCGGAAGTCTGTTCAGAGCCTCATCCACAATGTAACTGCGGACATTTCTCTGGGATTTTCCGATCGGAATATTATCATACTGCTTATCCACCCTGAACTCTGTGGAAGATACTGTATTTTCTGTAGGACCGTAGCCATTGATCATCTGATAGGTACGGTTTCTGTAATGCTTGAATTTCTCTCCGCCCAGTGTAACATATCGAAGAGCCGGTGCATCCTCCAGAAGCTCTGCCACCAGCTCACCCATCTGTGTAGGGAAGGTTACTGTGGTGACCCCTGCTTCTTTTATATATTTGCTTATGGCGATTGCATCCTTTCGGATACCCTCAGGTAAAATGTATAAGGTCGCACCTGCAGTAAGAGGAGCAAAGAGATCGATCACTGACGCATCAAAGCAGAAGCTTGCAAACTCTGCAGTAATGTCATCCGGTGTAAGGCCTCTGTCCTGTGTGATATATTCGATCAGGTTCATCAGGTTTCTGTGTTCCAGCATAACACCCTTCGGCTTTCCTGTGGATCCTGAGGTATAGATCATATACGCAAGATTCTCAGGTTTGGGAGCGGTAAGCTTGGCAGTAAGCTCAAAATCCTTTGCTTTTGCTTCCACAGAATCCAGACTGATCACATTTCCCTTATAGAAATCTACCAGATCTCTGTACTGATCGATCACAAGAAGATTCTCTGCTCCTGAATCCGTTAACATGTACTCAATTCTGCTCTGTGGGTATTCCGGATCCAGAGGAACATAGGCTCCGCCTGCTTTCATAACACCTACATAAGCGATAGCATATTCCTTTGTTCTGCCGCACAGGATACCGGTCGCCTGCTCCGGACCAAATCCATTTTCAGTAAGCCTCTGTGCAACGTAGTCAGACATTTTATCCAGTTCTCTGTAAGTAAAGTCACCAAATTCATCTCTTACAGCCGGTCTGTTCGGATATTTCGTTGCTGCCTCCCTGAACAGATCCACAAAGGTCTTTCCTGCATGTTCAGGAATATTCTCCATTTCTGTTTCTTCCTCAAACATCAGTCTGATATCTGCAGGGTCACATTCATTCAGAAGTCCCTCAGCAATAAGCTCCAGATTATCTGCCAGATATTTTATGGTTTCTTCCTGGTACATATCGCCTCTGTATTCAATCTCAAAGACAAATTTATTCTTCTCAATGGAGATACTGATAGATACCGGGGCTTTTGCCATATTCAGGCGGACAGGCTCTTCCTGTGCATATTCTCCGCCCACATTATCAAATTCAAAATTATCACCCTGGTACACAACCATAGCATCTGCCTTAATATTAAACTCATGACTGATCTGTGAGAACGGATAAATATCATTGTTCATGGAATTGATCAGCTGTTTCTGAACCTCAGTGAGACACTGCTCTGTGCTTCCTGCAAAATTACAGTAAACAGGAAGAGTTTTTACAAGCATACCCACTGTTTCCGAAAGTCTGGAATCATTTCTTCCGTGGTAAATGGTGGTAAATACAGCATCCTTCTTAAAGTTATATTTGCCCAATGTAATACCAAAGGCAGAAATAAAGAATACGTTCTCTGTAATTCCATGCTTTTTGCAGAATTCCTTTACACCCTGTACGGAGATTTCTGCTGTTTCCCTGCGGTAAAGCTCAGCTGTGGGAACTGCTCCGCTCTTATCCGGATAGAAGCTGATGCTTCCTCCTGCGCTCTCAAATACAGATCTGTAATAGCTTTCTGCGTTTTTATAAATATCTCCGGCAAGGGCATCCCTGTTGTCCAGAGCAAGATCATAGGAGGTATAGGTCTCCGGTTCCAGCTTCTCACCGCTGTAGGCCCTGTTAATGTCATTCATGATAATGGCAAGGGAGGTACCGTCAGCAACAATATGATGAAGGTCAAGGAACAGATAATTACCTTCACAGGTTCTATAGATCTCAAACCGGAAAAGCTTCTCATTAAACAGCATGTACGGACGTACCAGCGTTTCTTTATTCATTCCGTTTATGATCTGTGTTTTGTATACAAGATCATCATTCCGTTTCTGAAGCACATTGCCATTATCGTCCATGAAAAGCTTTGTTTTCAGATAAGAATGGGCTTCCACTGTACTGTCAATGGCTGCTGCAAGTTTATCCAGATCTACCTTTTTATCAAGCTTCAGCAGATAAGGGATATTGTAGATGGTTGAACCCATATTTGCAGTACATTCAATGAAAATTCCCTCCTGTGTGTTGGTGAGAGGATAACTTTCCTGTACTTCCCTCTTTGTCTCCTTGCCTGCAGTTTTTACAAAGTCCTCCAGCATCTGGATGGTCGGATGATTCTTTACATCCGATGTTTTCACAACAATGTCAAAGGCCTTTGAGATCAGAATATTCAGCCGGATGGCTGTGATAGAGGTCAGTCCTGCCTCATAAATATCTGTGGTGATTCCAAATTCTGTATAACCCAGAACCTCTGCAATGCAGTCAAATAATTTCTGCTGCACTTCATTCTGTGGTTTGATGATCTCTGCTGCCTTTCTCTCAGGCATTGGGAGAGCCTTCTTGTTTACCTTCTGGTTCTGGTTCAGCGGGATCTTGTCAATCTGCATGGTAACAGCAGGAACCATATATGGAGGCTTTGTCTCCTTGATAAAGTTATTTAAAGCATGAATATCTACTTCGCTGTCAGATACTACATATGCAGCAATATATTTGCCGCCACCCTGCTCATCAAAAGCAACCACAGTGGCATCCTTGATACCAGGATATCTTCTGATCACTTCTTCCACTTCTGAAAGCTCAATTCGGAAGCCTCTGATCTTAACCTGGGAATCCTTTCTGCCAATGATCTGGATATTTCCGTCAGGAAGATATCTGGCCACATCACCTGAGTGGTACATTACCTCATAACCCGGAGTATCATCGTAAATATTCTTTGTGTAAACTTCCGCTGTTTTCTCTGGCTTATTAAGGTATCCTCTTGAAACCTGCCATCCGGTGATCATCAGCTCTCCGCATGCACCTGGGGGAAGCATATGTCCGAACTTGTCTGCAATATAAAGCTTGGCATTATCCAGTGCTTTTCCGATAGGAACATTAGGATAATACTTATCTACCTTAAACAAAGTAATGAAAATGGTAGTCTCTGTAGGGCCATAAGCATTTATAAAGGTATAACCCTTTGGCGGTTCACAAGGAACAAGCTTCTCTCCTCCTACGGAAAGGTATTTCAGGCTCTTGCATTCCATCTCAAGTGCAAATTGTCTTCCTACCTGTGTGGTCATAAAGGAATGGGTAATGCCGTTCTCATCAAAATAACTCTGAAGTCCAAGGAAATCCAGACGGATCTCTTCCGGAATAATATGAAGCTGTGCACCGTTTGTAATGGCTCCGTATATATCCATCATAGAAGCATCAAAACCAAAGGACGCATAAGCCGCTATCCTGGAATCAGAATCTATACCATAATACTTTCTGTACCAGCGGCAGAATGCAGTGATATTTCCATATTCAATCATACAGCCCTTTGGCACACCTGTGGAACCTGAGGTATAGAGAAGGATAAACAGGTCATGTAACTGCGGTTTCTGAAGTTTGGCTTCTGTGTCTGCAAGTCCCGGGATCTCATCTGTAAATAACACAGGTCCCTGATAGCCGTCCACCAGATGTAAAAGCTCTCTGTCTGCGATGAGAAGCTTGGCAGCAGAATCCTCCAGCATGTACATGAGACGATCCTTGGGGTAAGTGGGGTCCAGAGGCTGATAAGCTGCTCCGGCCTTGATCACGCCCATAGGTGCGATGGCCATATATTCACAACGTGGGATCAGGATAGATACAACATCCTCAGTGCCGATGCCCTGGGATACAATATATTTTCCAAGTCTGTCGCTGATCTCATCCAGTTCTTTATAGGTATATTTTCTGTCTTTAAATACAACTGCAGTATGATCCGGAATGGTTTCCACCATTTCGTCAAACATGTCAGAAATCGTCTGGCTTCTGTCATATTCCTGAGCGGTATGGTTAAACTCTGCGATTTTATCTGCAGCATTTTCGGACAAAATGGAAATTTCAGAAATATATTTTACCTTCAGCATGGAATCCATTGCTGCCTCATAGGCATCCAGAATTCCCTTTACAAACTCCTCACTGTACTTATCGCTGCGGTATTCTGCAGTCAGTACATATTTGTGGTCATACTCTCTCACCTGGATAAGTAAAGGCATTTTAGACATATCCGGGGAAAGATCATGGCCTCTGGCAATGGTATCACCGATGGGATAATCGTCACTGAGCTCTGCCTGGTATGCAAAAACAAGGTCAGAACTGAAACCGTATTTTGCACAGATGTCAGAGAATGGGAAAATATCATTGGCCATGGAGGACAGAAGCTGTTCGGAGAGCTCTGTCATATAGGTCTGTATGGTAGCCTTTGGATCACAGGAGCAATAAACAGGCAGGGTCTTTACAAGCATACAAACAGTATTCTCAAGTCTGGAGTCATTTCTACCGTTATAGATGGTGGCAAAAAGACTGTCCTCAGAATTGGAGTATCTGGTCATGAGAACGCCGAACAGACCTGTAAATAAAATATTAGGAGTAACACCTAGCTTTTCGCAGGCGGAAAGGATCACAGATTCCCTTGTGTCCATCTCTTTTGACAGATAACCTCTCTCAGGGATCTCACCGTTTCTGTCAGGAAGAGGAAGGGATTCTGTCTCGACTCCCTCAAAAATACTGTCATAGTATTTCTCAGCCTTCTTATATTTACCCTCTTTCATTTGCTGCTCTTCATCCAGTGCAGCATCAAAGCCAGTATAGGATTCCTTTTTCAGCTTCTCGCCCATATAGGCACGGTTGATATCTTCAAAAATAATATCATAGGAGTTACCGTCTGCAAGGATATGATGGAAGTCTGTAAAGAGATATTTCCTGTCTTCAGTAATATAGATCGCTGCCCTGAGCAGACATCCCTTTTCAAGCTTAAAGGGGCGCACAAGCTGAGCCTTCAGTTCCTCAAACTGCTCATTTGTGGTCTGGATCACCTCAGGTACAAAGGTTTCATTGTAAGGCTTCTGTACCATTTCACCTCTGTCATTCAGATACACCCTTGTGAGCAGATAGGAATGTGCACTTACTGTACTGGTAATGGCATCTGAAAGCTTCTGTACATCAATGGCAGGATCCAGATCAAAGAGGAAAGGAATATTATATACAGTGCTTTCTGGATTTTTCATACACTCTGCAAAAATTCCCTTCTGGGAACCTGTAAGAGGATAAACCTCTCTTTTTTCATAGGTTCTGATCTTAGGTGCCAGCATAATATATTTTTCCAGCTTCTCCACTGTATTGTTTTCGTGGAGGTCACTGGTTTTCACTGTAACTCCGAATTCATCGGAGATGAGAATACACAGCTTCATAGCACTTATGGAAGACAGGCCTGCCTTATAAAAGCTTGTGTCAATACCGAAGAAGTCATTCTCTACAACCTTTGCAACGATCTGGAAAATCTTCTTCTGCATTACGGTCTCAGGCTCTTTCAGGTTCTTTGGCTGGGCAACCGGTTTTGGAAGTGCTTTTTTGTCAATCTTACCGTTCTGGGTTATGGGCATTTTCTCCAGCTGGATAAATACTTCAGGAACCATATAATGTGCCAGGGATTCTGCAGCATAATCAGAAAGCTCCTCAGGACTGATCTCACGGTCTGCAATAAAATAACAGCAGAGATACTTATTATCCACAGGTACGGTAATGCTGGTAATAATTCCCTCATAAGAATTGATTACCTCTTCAATCTCCCCAAGCTCAATTCTCAGTCCGCGAAGCTTGATCTGGTTATCCATTCTTCCGAAAAACTCAATCTCACCTTCAGGACTGATCCTTGCAAGGTCACCGGTTTTGTAGGCTCTCTCTCCGTTCAGGTCAATAAAGACAGCAGCTGTCTTTTCCGGCAGATTCATATAGCCTCTGCCCACTCCAAGGCCTGCGATCACAAGCTCTCCTGTCTCGCCGTCAGGAACAACGTGGTTCTCCTTGTCCACAATATAGACCTTAACATTACCGTTAGGAACACCGATGGTAATATTTTTACTGTCAGTGATCACCTTCATAGTACAGCTGATAGTAGTTTCTGTAGGTCCATAACCGTTCATAATGTAGGCATCCGGATTTACTCTGCGGATCTTGTCATACAGAGCCGGCGGAAAAGCCTCTGCGCCTACATCAAATACCTTAATCTGAGAAACTGCTTTTTCAAGCTGAGGCAGATCGATCATATTGGACAGATAAGTAGGAGTTGTGGTCATAATGTCTACTTTATTTTTGAGTATCAGTTCGCCCAGCATAAGAGGGTTCAGAATTTCCTCATCAGAGGCGATCACTGCAGTCATTCCGTTCGTCAGAGGCAGAAATTCCTCCAGCACAGATACGTCAAAGGTCATGGCTGCCATAGAAAGAGACACACTTCCTCTGCTTACATAGCCATAGGTTTCTGCATTTTTCGGATCCGGATTTACAAAGTTAGAAAGGTTGATATGCTCGATCAGAACACCCTTTGGTTTGCCTGTGGAACCGGAAGTATAGATACAATAACAGAGGTCATGCTCTCCGATTTTTACCTGGGGATTGTCCGTATTCTCATTTTCAAGCAGTTCCTCCAGGAGCAGTATTGTGCAGGGAAGCTTTGCAAACAGTTCCTTTCGTTCCTCTGCGATCTCCTTGGTTGTGATAATAAAAGGAGCTCCTGAGTCTTCAAAAATGTACTGGATTCTGTCATCCGGATAATCCGGCGTAGCAACTGCAAAGGCTCCTCCGGATTTCAGGATACCCTGTCGCACTGCATAGAAATCACAGCATCTCTCAAGGACCACACCTACGATAATCTCTCGCCTGACACCTTTTTCCACAAGGGAATTGGCAATTCTGTTGGCCCGTTCATTGAGCTGTGCATAGGTAAAGCTCTCCTTGCCGGAGACAACCGCACATTTTTCAGGATGAAGCTTCACCTGTTTTTCGAACAATTCTGTTACCGGTCGAAACTCAAAAACAAAATTGCTCCTTTCATTCATATTTTTCATTTTCATGTACCTCCTAAAAAGATATTATGGTATTATTCATATCAATTGCACGGATATAGTCCATGGATTTTGATACTTTTTTGACAAGTTCAATCCCATGTATGTCAAAATCTTCACTGTCATACTGATATTCCAGAGGATTGAAATTCACACCGTTATCTCTGATCCTCAGTCTGCAGAGATCATCCTCCAGACAAAGGTTAATGTCGATCCAGTTGGAGGTTTTTCCCCCGAATCGGATAATATTTACAGTCATTTCTTCCGCGCACACTGCGGCAAGATTTGCCTTGCTTTTGGAAGCTCCCTGTTCCTGGCAGAACTCTATGATCTTCTTATGAACTGTTTCTGCTTCCTCCATGGTACTCTTAATGGAAAAATCCAGATTAATTCCTGGATTTTTGTCAGGAACAATATAAAAGCTTGTGTTCTTATGTTTGATTTTTCTGAAAATATAGGTTGCAATTACAGTTATGATCTCAGTGGCAACAAATCCAACTGCAATTCCGTCGATTCCGATGCCGTCAATCTGTTTCCATACAAGGATTCCCACCAGAGTTGCAGGCAGAACTACCACTGCATTCTCCAGGAATGTAGCAAAGCTTGCAATGGCTGTCTCCTCAATGGATTCGTAATAGCTGATAATAAACTTATTCCACAGGTAAGGAATCACACAGAAAGCAAAGATGCGCAGCGCCTGGACCATATGGCTGCCCAGCTCTCCACCACCGCTTCCGAACAGAATGGTGATCTCTTCGGTAAACAGCATAATAAGGACAAAGATCACAGCCAGCAGGATGTAGCTGTATTTCAGCATTTTTTTGCAAAGAACCCGGATTCCCACGTAGTCCTTCTCTCCGAAAAGGATTCCTGCCACATTTGGGATCACACCGATGATTCCCCCTGTAAGCATCTCAACGATCAGCAGTACATTGTCGCAGACAGTAAATACTGCCATACCTTCCTCGCCCAGCTGATTCATGATAATGGTATTCAGGCCAAGTGCTTTCACAAAATTGGCTGCCATAAAGATCAGCATGGGAACGCCTGTAATAATAGCTTCCTTTGTTATTCCAAGCTCACTGAATTTCAGCCCCATCAGACGGAGATTTCGTTTGTCAGAACGGATATAGATCAGGAAAATTCCCATGGCAAACAGGAAACCAAGTACAGTTGATAAGGACGCACCTGTGATTCCCATAGGAGTGTACCTAAGGAAAATATAGTCCAGTACAAGGTTGATCACATTGGCGGCAATCAGATAAGCAGATGCCAGCTCCGGGTGATTCTCTACCCCAAGGTAGTTGACCATCATCAGGCCGATACCGATTACCGGTGCACCCAGCATGCTTACACGAATGTAATCTCTGGTATAATGGGTCAGCACACCGTCACCGGATACCAGAAGTCTGGCAATGGGACCGGCAGCAGGAATGGCACAGATTGCAATTATGATTCCCACTACAAGTGTTACGATAAAGGTGGCGGAAAATAGCTTTGACGCGCCCTCCTTGTCTCGTTTGCCAAGCATGTTTCCCACGGCTATGGAACCGCCGATACCCAGGCAGTAGCCGGTCAGCTGAACAATTGTCTCCACCGGCAGACTCAGGGTAACTGCAGACATTGCTTCTACCCCGATCAGATTACTTACAAATATGGTATCTACGATATTTCCCAGCTGAAGTGCCAGAGACATCATAATCCCCGGAACAATATACTTGTTCAGCTTCGCATTCAACAGTCTGTTATTTCTCTCTTCCATTGCTTCCTCCCCTTTGTTTTCAGTTTTTTTATATTTTTGTCACAAACTGTAAGATATTTAGATTTTACCATTTCACAGGGCAAATAGCAAGTTAATACAGGCTAAGATGAAAAAATATCCATCTCCAGGAGATTCCCGGGGATGGATATGGTGTGGGAGAGGATTTAAGGTTTTGGTGACGAAGGCGGGGTAATGTCGTACCAGGTTGATCCGCCATCGTAGGAACGGTAAACGTGCGTTGTGTTTACATAGGTAAACTCTTTGATGGAACCATTGGGGCCGTAGGTGTAGTAGGCGAAGCCATTCTTATTTTCGGTATTACTAACCTCAATTTGCAAATTACAAAATGGACTTTCCCAATAGGATGCCTGCTTAGGAGTATAGGATTTAAGTGCATCCTTAAAAGCTTTGGAATCTGCATAGTATATACGTATGCCTGTAATAGGCTTATCACCAACATCACCAATTTTAAAGGATTGATTTGAAAAATATGCCTTACCAGTCTGCATATCTCCTGCCCCACGCGTATTATATGCCTCGTTAAGCATATGATAAGCATTACTTGTATCATTAGGTCCACCAACATTCAGACTTCCACCACAAGGTGCCTTATCCGTCCATTTAAAAACCACTCCCTTACTCTTATCATAGGAAACCACGCAGAATCCATTGCTTCCAGGTGTTCCGGACCAGTTCGCAGTCTCTTGGCCATTGTAGGCAGCTCCTCCGACGGAGAGCGGAAGGGGGCTTTGCCAGTTGGATACCTTTTGCTTTAAATCAAATATAATGGGTGCCGGAATTTCATCTTCTTCAGCCACAGTTATCATCAGCTCTGAATAAGCGGATTTAGCATTGGCCAGATCCGTTGCCTCCCGGCTTCTCTCCACATATTTTGTGTAGGCGGGAGATAAAATTCCTACAAGTACTGCAAGGATTGAAATAACCACGATCAGCTCTACAAGCGTAAATCCATCATTCCGTCTTCTTTTGTATACCATGTTCTCCTCCATAAGTATCATTTGAATATTTCCCTGTTTGGTAAAAAAGAAAACAGGAGAATATTCCATAAATATTGCTATATTAACACAGAACCATAGATTAATCCATAGGATACTTAATAATATTTCAAGGGTATAATATTTCAAGGATAACAAAACAAGACGCACCCCACAGGAATAAACTCCTGTAAAGTGCGTCTCATTTTATTTATAACTCAATACTTGTGAGAATAGAAACTATGGTCCATTTTATTGTATTTTTTACTTATCCCTATTATTCAGCGTCTGCAGTTTCTGCATCTTTTGTATCATCGGATGCTGCTTCTGCATCTGTTGTATCCGCTTCCTCTGCATCTTCTGCTGCAGAATCTTCACTGTCTACAACGCCACCTTCCACAACAAGGTCTTCAGGATTAATGTTATCGCCATATACCGGTTTCAGAGTTTCTTCAAAGTCTTTGTGGAAGAACTGTTCGTCTGCCAGAGATTTGATTTCATCATTGATCGCGTTCAGAAGATCTGTATTTCCTTTCTGTACTGCAGGAGCGATTGTATCAATATCACCCAGAGATTCGATTCCTACAGAAAAGCCTTTGTTCTGCTGTGCCCATGCAAGTACCTCTGTGTTATCTGTGGAGAAGGCATCTCCTCTTCCATCAAGAAGTGCATCATAAGCTTCCTGATATTCATCAAATTTTACAAGCTCAATATCCGGATAGTTTTCTGTGAAGTATGTTTCTGCTGTTGTTCCCTTTACAACAATCAGCTTCTTACCTTCCAGATCTTTTACATCTGTGATCAGTGCATCATCAGGAGAAACAACGCCCAGAGCTACTTTCATATATGGAAGTGCGAAATCTACCTTTTCTGCTCTTTCATCTGTTACTGTGAAGTTTGCAAGGATCACATCAACCTTTGCAGACTGCAGATATTCAACACGGCTTGCTGCTTCTACATATGTAAATTCTACATCATCTTCGCTTCCGAGAAGGTCTTTTGCAAGTCTCTTACCAAAATAAACATCATAACCCTGAACCTCACCGTTTTCATCTACATATCCGAATGGGTTTTTGTCACTGAATACACCGATCTTAATCTTTCCGTCTTTTTTGATCTCATCCAGAGTGCGGGCCTGTGCAGTGTTGCCGCCGTCATCTGCTGCACTTACAAGAATACTTCCGCTAAGCAGTGTTGTTGCTGCTACACCTGTTGCTAATAAAACTGCTAATAATTTTTTCTTCATGTCCTTTTCCTCCATGCCTTAAAAATTTTAATTCGAGCATGTCTGCTCAAATTCATAAAAGATCGCAAAAACACTTGTTCTGATACAATAAATATATTATAATAGAAAAAAGAACAATATGCTCTTGAAATTTGGACGGTCGAAATAAGCAATAAGTGAG
>OGCQ01003785.1_pt1 | contig 13098 bp, 13 predicted proteins | sample 1570161 | NCBI WGS metagenome assembly OGCQ01 (sample SAMEA4384402, study PRJEB24528) | human gut metagenome
TTTTTTCATACCTAAACTTTGTGCTAAAAGGGAATTTACTCCGTCTGCAAGAATAACTACATCTGCATATAGTTCTTCCCCTGTTGCAGAAACTCCTACTACTTTTCCATCTTCTACAATAAGTTCATCTACTAAAATTCCAGGAATAATTTCTGCACCTGCTTCTTCTGCTTTTGAGGCTAACCATCTATCAAATGTAGAACGAAGCACTGTATAAGAAGCATTTTCGTTATTTGAACTTAATTTTTTAGATCCAAACCCTATATCAAGAGAACTATCTTCACTCATTAAAGAAATTTTTTCTCTTGTTATCTTTCTTTCAATGGGAGCTTCCTCTGCAAAGTTTGGAATAATTTTTTCAAGACTGTGTCCATAAAGACGACCACCTGTCATATTTTTTGCTCCACAAAAATCTCCTCTTTCCACTACAAGAACAGCAAGTCCTGCATTTGCAAGAACAATAGCTGCAGAGCAACCTGCCAAACCGCCACCTACGATTATGGCATCAAATTTTTCTTCGCTCATATCATTTCCTCCTATAATTTTTTTCTACTTTTTTCCTTGAATCATTACACAAACTCCAAACATTTTGCTATGGTGTTTAATTTCTTTTAAGCCTAGTTTTTCATATAGCAAAATTAATTCTTTCTTTTTAAGAAACTGTTGTGTTGATTCATATAACCAAACATATTCTTTATAATATTTTTTTCCACCACCAAATAATGGCATAATATACTTAAAATATATTTTATAAAAAGGTTGTATCCATAAACAATCTGGAACAAAAGAATCTAGGCAATATACAATGCCATCTTTTTTAACTACTCTTATCATTTCACTTAGTACTTTTTCATAATCCACAGTATTTCTTAAACCAAAAGAAATAGCAACAGCTGAAAAACTACAATCTTTAAATGGCAAGCATAATGCATCTGCTTCTTTCCAGACAATATCTAAATTTTTACTTTTTTTTACTGCTTCATTTAGCATTGCAGAAGAAAAATCTACTCCAACAATATTCAAATCTTTTCTTTTTTTTGCTAGCCAAATAGAAATATCTCCTGTACCACAGCATACATCTAAGAAGTCACTATTTTTAGGAGTTTCTTTAAGAATTTTATCAACTAACTCCTGTTTCCAATTCTTTTGCAAGCCAAAGCTAATTCTATTATTTGCTTTATCATATTGAGTATGTATATTTTCAAATACTTCATGGACAAATTTTGATTTTTGCTCTTTATTCATATCACATCATTTCCATAATTATTTTTATTAAAATAGCAATAAAATAAGCTATATTTACAATGATATTTGCCTTTACAATATTTTTCATCTGCTCTATTCTTTTGTAAGCTAACAGCCCAGACTGCATAAGAAATTTAAAACATCTGTATCCCAATAATAAGGTAAGTACAGGAGTGATATAACCTATTATTCCCAATAGGTAAATAGATAGACCACTTATTAATAATAACCATATTACTATTAAAGTATGATAAAGATTTTTTGTATTTTTTCTTCCAAGAAGAACTGGTAAAGTATATCGTTTAGCCTGTAAGTCTTTTTCAATATCACAACCATTATTAGTCATCATAATCAATGCAATTCCTATCATTAATGGAAGAGCATATAATAAAATTTCATTATGAAATTTTCCATCAGAAACTGCTGCCACTCCCAAAGGAATTAGAACTCCCATTACAAAACCTGAAATAATTTCTCCTATTGGAAGATAAGAAATTGGAAAAGGTCCTCCTGAATATAGAAGAATAACAATTCCTCCAATACATCCTATTCCTAATGGTAAAAATCCACTTTGTATACAGGCAGTTATCCCTAATATAGCACCTAAGATTAAATAGATAATTCCAAGAATAAGAACCTGTTTAGGATTAATAGAATTATAGATTAAAACTGCATCACTTTCTTCTACATAATCTTTTTCACTGTCATTACCTTTGATATAGTCTACATAATCATTAAAAGTATTGACAGAAGATTGCATAAAGATACAAGTAAAAATTAATAAAATACTTTTCAAAAAACTTAAAGGGTATCTTTCTAATTTACAGAACAATATTCCAAAAAGAACTGGTCCAATTGAAGCAATCCAAGTATGAGGTGCTGCTAATTGGAGAGCTAATTTTGCTGTAAGATGATTATTTTTCATTTTTCTACTTCCAAATCATTCAGCATTTTTTCCAAGTAAACTGTTATTTCTGAATTTTGCCCCAATTCTTTTATCAGTTGTCTGTTAATGGTAGAAAGATATTTAATTTTTTCATAGCTTGCTTCTATCCCACCAAATTGAATAATATAACTTTGTAATTGGAGAATTTCTGCAAGAGATAATTTTTCTTCCTTATTTTTTCTCATAATAGGCAATAAAACTTCTCTGGCTTTTGGATTTTTTAATGCCATAATCACTGGAAAAGTATAGATTCCATTTTGAAAATCTTTGTGAGTTTCCTTACCTAACTCTTTTGAGTTGGAAGTAAAATCCAAAATATCATCTTTTAATTGAAACATCAATCCTAAATTTTTTACAAATAATTCTAATTTTTGAATAATTTCCTCTGAACAACCAGATTCTTTGGCACCTATATAAGAAGCTGCTTGAAAAAGTACTGCTGTTTTTCTTTCAATATTTTCAAAATATTTATTTTCACTTATATCTTCTTGATAACGACAAAGGTCTTGTTCTATCTCACCTATACACATATATTCCACAGTTTTTGATAAAATAGAAACAGCTTCATTCAAATTTTCCACAGCTCCATAGTAAAAAATTCTAGCCATCAAGAAATCTCCTGCAAATACTGCTGCATCTTTTCCATATTTTCCTTGTATAGACACTTTTCCTCTTCTGTAAGGGGAATCATCTACGATGTCATCATGTATCAAAGAAGCAAGATGAGTCAGCTCTACCATTGCAGCTAATTTACAAATTTTTTCTTTATTATTTTTCAAATTTGAACCTAAAAATGCACATAACAACAAAAGTTTTGAGCGAAACATCTTTCCTGATAAATTAAGAACATCATCTAAAACAGCCCCAACTTGACTTTCTTTTATGGAATAGTCTGCAATTAAATGAATGTAATATTTAATCTGTTCTATCCATTCTTTCAGTAATATTTCTATCAATTAAATTAGTCCCCTTTTCTCTGCAATAATTTCAGCTGTATGTTTTACTTTTATATCATTAATTCCACGAGCATCTAATCCACCTTTGATTTGCATTAAGCATCCAGGACAATCTAAAGCCACAACATCTGCACCTGATTCTTTAATATTTTGAATTTTCTTTTCCAAAATAGGAGCAGAAATTTCAGGATATAATAAACTGTAAGAACCTCCGAAACCGCAACAGTTATCACAGTCATTCATTTCTATAAATTCAACACCCTTAGTATGTTTTAATAACTCTCTTTGTTCTTTTGATACTTTTAGACTTCTCTTTAAATGGCAAGAATCGTGATAAGTAACCTTTATTGGTTTTCCATCTCCTTCTTCTGACATTCCTCCAAGTTCATAGAATAATTTACAAAAATCATAAGTTTTATCTGCTAATTCTTTTGCTTTCTTGTGCATTTCTGTTCCTTCTTCAAAAAAAGTTGGATACAGATGTAATTGATGTGTACAAGATGGGCAAGCACTTACAATGTAATCATATTTTTCAGCTTCCATTCCTTTAATATTAATTTCAGCTTCTTTTTTAGCATTTTCAGTATCTCCCATATTTGTTGCGGGACATCCACAACAAGCTTGTCCTAATGGCATTTCTACCTTATATCCAATGGAATTCATATCTGCTACTACTGCTCTTGCAAGATCTGTATAGACGAAATCTAGTAGACAACCTGCAAAAATAGCTACTGTTCCTTTTGGATTTTTTACATCTTGTTTTATTGTATGAAAGAAATCTCTTAAAGGTACTTGTGCAATTGCTGGGAAACTTCTACCTTTTGTCATACCAGATAAAAACATTGGTAGATGACGAATCATAGGTTCTCCCTTTGTAAACATTCCTTGTGCCACAGAAGCAATACGAAGCATAGAATGGAATAATTTACGATCTGATACAGCATCTAATGCAAATTTCTTTAATGCATCTGGATGTTCTTTCATATTCTTTTCACGCAATTTCATAATCATATCAGAGATATGTAAGCCTCCACCACAACATTACATCTTCCACATTGTAAACAGATATTTTGAATTTTAGCAGCTCTTTCCTCTGATACTAAAAAGTGAGTTAGCATAGTTCCAATTCCACCTGTGTAAACATTAGAACCATAAACATGTCCTCCTACCAAAGCAAATGCAGGACAAACATCTAAACATGCTCCACATCTAATACAATTAAATATTTCACGAAAATCTGGTTCTGCTAAAATTTCTCTACGACCAGGGTCATCTAAAATAACACAATAAAAATCTTTTTTACATTTTTCATCTGTTTCTTTGTCGGTTGTTACTTCACAAGCTCCAGTATACATAGAAATATATGATGTAATTCTTTGAGCTGTTCCATTTCTAGGTAATGCTTTAAAAATATAACGAGCATCAGACAAAGATTTTACAAATTTTTCAATTCCAAAAATATATAAATGAATTGGAGGTAAAGTTCCTACCATACGCCCATTTCCTTCATTTGTCATTGTAAATACAGTTCCTGTTTCTGCAACTGCTACATTTGCTCCAGAAACTCCCATATCTGCATGAGTAAATTTATCTCTCATTACTTTTCTAGCTGTTTTTACTTCTTCTGAAATAATTGGATTATTTTTTACTTTTGTATAGTCAGTAAAAAGGTCAGCTACTTGTTCTTTGTTTAAATGCAATGCTGGCATAACCATATGCACAGGAGTATTTCCTTCCAAAGCAATTATAAATTCTCCAAGGTCTGTTTCTTGAACTAAAACTCCATCATCTCCAAGTACATGATTCATTTTAATTTCTTCAGAAGCCATAGACTTAGATTTTACAATTGTTTTTACTCCTTTTTCTTTTACCAGTTTACGAATCCAATCCATTGCATCTTCTGTACTTTTAGCATGATAAACATGTCCACCTCTTGCTTCACAATTAGTTGTGAATTCTGCTATCATTTCATCAAGATGTTCTGCTGCATAAGATTTTACTTCTGCAATTTTTTCTCTAGTTTTTTGAAAATCAACCCCAGCATAAGATTTTTCTCTTCTAGCAGGGTAAGTTTTACAAAAATTTCCAAGTGTTCTTCCAAGTGTAGCATTTTCTAATGCAAAGTGTATCTCCTTTTTTAAATCTTCACTAGCCATCGTTCCTCCTATTATCCTTAATTTCTAAAATTTTACTGTACCTATTCATCATCTACAATTACGATAGATACTTCAATTGGACCATGAACACCAACAGTTCCCACACATTCAATATCTGCTGTACGGCTTGGACCAGTTATGAAACCAACAAAGTTAGGAATTTTTTTCATTCCACTTAAAATATCAAACATATCATCATAAGTGGGAACAATAGTAGAGCCTTTTACTACTCCTATATAGTATTCAGACATTGTAGCTACTATTCTTCCATCTACATCATCTTGCTCTTGTACTATTGTTCCAAGTTCTGCAATTCCATGTTGTGCTTCTGATAGTCCTCCCTTATCAGTTTCTGCATGAAGACGAATGTGATCTGTGTGTACAGTAATTCCATTTTGTTGAAGAGAAGAAATAACTCCTGCTTCCTTTAACATAGGGGATTCAAATAAAGATATTGAATCAACATTATGCTCTTTAAACAATTCTGTAATTACCTTTCCCAGTTCTGCTTTTGGTGTACGCATACAGTTCCCATTTACACTTTCCAAGTTTTTTTTGAAGCTCTCATACAAGTCATCTGTAATACTCTTCATTTTATCATCTCCTTTATATAGTTTAAAAACTAACTAATTAATTAAATGTTTAATTTCTTTCTATGTCAATTATAAAATAATAGTTTTTCACTGTCAATAAAAAAATCATATATATTATAATTATTTATCAAAAATATTTAAAAAATCTTAAATATTGCTTATTATGTTAAAATATGATACAATTTTATTGATTTTTAAAAAGGAGAAAAATTATGGCTAGAATCATTATTTTTACAGGAAAAGGTGGAGTTGGTAAATCAAGTGTCGCAGCAGCACATGCATTATCTTCTGCAAAAATGGGTAAAAAAACTTTATTGGTCAGTGCTGATACAGCACACAATTTAGGAGATATTTTTAAAATACAAATTGGTTCAAAAGTTACAAAAATTTCTGAAAATTTAGATGCTTTGGAACTAGATTCAGATGTAGTAAAACGTGAAATTTTTCCAGAAGTAAAAAATACTATGTTAGATTTAATGGGAAAAAATGGAATTGGAATCACTAATCTAAATGAAAATTTTTCTTTACCTGGTTTTGAAAATCTTTTTTCACTTTTAAAAATTAAAGAAATATATGAAACTAACCAATATGAACATATTTTAGTTGATTGTGCACCAACAGGGGAAACTCTAGCTCTTTTGAAACTTCCAGAACTTCTTGCATGGTATATGGAAAAATTTTTTCCTATTGGGAAAAAAATTGTTCGTGTTCTTTCTCCTATTTCAAAATTAGCATATAAAGTTATGCTTCCAAGTGCCAAAACTATGAATACAATAGAGCACATTCATAAAAAACTTTTAGAGCTTCAAGAACTTTTAAAAAATAATGAAATTTGTAGTGTTAGGTTGGTTTGCATTCCAGAAAAAATGATAGTGGAAGAAACAAAAAGAAATTTTATGTATCTAAACCTATACAGATATCAAGTTGATACTGTTTTTATTAATCGTATTATAACAGATGAAATAGAAAATACTTTTATGCAAAAATGGAAAAAAATCCAATCTAAATATATTAAAGAACTAGAAGAAGTTTTTTTTGATATTCCAGTTATAAAAATTCCTTGGTATCCAAAAGAAATTATTGGAGAAACTGGTTTGGAGTTACTTTGTAATACAATAGAAAAACTTCCAGACTTATTTTCTGTAAAAAAAGTTACTCAAAATGAAGAATATTTTCCTTGTAAAGATGGGTACCTACTAAAAATTCAACTTCCTTTTATAAAAGAAGAAGAATTGAAAATTTATCATCATGAAATGGATATCAATATTAAAATAAATAATGTAAATCGTTGTATTCCTCTTCCAAATATTTTAAGAAAAAGTCATATTGTTGACACAAAATTGGAAAATGGAAATTTATATATTCATTTTCAAGTGGAAAAGAAAAAGGAGGAAAAGTCTTGAGAATTTTAATTTATACAGGGAAAGGTGGAGTTGGAAAGACAAGTATAGCAGCAGCAACAGCATTTTTTTTAGCAAATTCAGGAAAAAAAGTTATACTTATGAGTACAGATCAAGCTCATAGTTTAGGAGATGTTTTAGATAAGAAATTGAGTGGTGAAATCTGTCAAGTATTCCAAAATTTAGATGTAGTAGAAATTGATCCCATAGAAGAAAGTCAAAAAGTATGGAGAAATTTACAGGACTATTTAAAGCAAATTATTTCTGCAAAGGCAAACAATGGAATAGAAACAGATGAAGCATTATTATTTCCAGGGTTGGAGGAAATATTTTCTTTACTTAAAATTTTAGATATTTATGAAGCAAATGAATATGATGTTATGGTTGTAGATTGTGCACCAACAGGGCAATCTCTTTCAATGCTAACATATTCTGAAAAGTTAAATATATTGGCAGATACTATCTTACCAATGGTACAAAGTATAAATTCTATTTTTGGTTCTTTTATCTCAAAAAAAACTTCTGTTCCTAAGCCAAGAGATATAGTTTTTGAAGAATTTAAAAGTTTAGTAAAAAGATTAACAAGACTTTATGAGATTTTTCATAAACGAGATAGCACTAGTATTAGGATAGTTACAACTCCTGAGCAGATTGTCTTAGAAGAAGCACGCCGAAACTATACTTGGTTGCAACTTTATAATTTTAATGTAGATGCTGTCTATATGAATAAACTATATCCAAAAGAAGCTATGGAAGGGTATTTTGAGGACTGGGAAAATATACAAAAAGATAATATACATCTTGCAGAAGAAAGTTTTTCTGAGCAAAAACTTTTTAAGTTAGAATTGCAAAGTAAAGAAATTCATGGAAAAGAAGCTCTTGAAAAAATAGCAAATATTCTCTATAAAAATATTAACCCAGCAGAAATCTTTTGTCAAACAGAGTCTTTTAAAATAGAGGAAGTTAATGGAACTCGTATACTTATTATTAATTTACCTTTTGCAAAAGAAGAAAATATCTCTGTTATAAAAGAAAAATATGATATTATAATTTCCTTATTAAATGAAACAAGGCGTTTTCACTTACCTGATAAACTAAAAACAAGAAAGATTAGTGAATATTCCTATAAAAATGGTGAATTAAAAATTAATATGGATTATGAATAAAAATTTTTTTATTTTGAGCAAAAATTAAATAGATATAAATAAAATATATTGTACTATAATAGAAAAATATACAAAAAAATATAAAAAAAGTTTGAAATTAGTTAAAAAATATGTTAAATTTATATTAACAAAAAATTATGTAAACTTTTTATTCTTAATATGAAAAAGATATTTACAAGATTTTGTAAGTCAGTTGTGAAAATTAAACTTGCTAAAGGAGGAAAAGATGGGAAATCATATTTACAACAAAGTAAGTGAAGATTTAGTAGAAAAATTTAAAAAAATTGTTCCAGGAAAGGTTTATACAAAAGATGAAATAAACAAAGATTTTTTTCATGATGAGATGCCTATTTATGGAGAAGGAGAACCAGAAGTTGTTATAGATGTAACAACAACAGAAGCAATTTCTGAAATTATGAAATTGTGTTATGAAAATAATATTCCAGTTACTCCAAGAGGAGCAGGAACAGGATTGACAGGAGCAGCCGTAGCAGTAACTGGTGGAGTTATGTTAAATATGACAAAAATGAACAAAATTTTAGGTTATGACTATGAAAATTTTGTTGTTAAAGTAGAACCAGGAGTTTTGCTAAATGATTTAGCAGAAGATGCTTTGAAACAAGGATTATTGTATCCACCTGATCCAGGTGAAAAGTTTGCAACACTTGGAGGAAATGTTTCTACAAATGCTGGTGGAATGAGAGCAGTAAAATATGGAACTACAAGAGATTATGTTAGAGCTATGACTGTTGTACTTCCAACTGGCGAAATTATAAAATTAGGAGCAACAGTTTCTAAAACTAGTACAGGATATAGTTTATTAAACTTAATGATAGGTTCAGAAGGAACATTAGGAGTTATAACAGAATTAACTTTAAAATTAATTCCTGCTCCAAAAGAAACTATAAGTTTAATTATACCTTATGAAAATCTTGATGAATGTATAGCAACAGTTCCTAAATTCTTTATGAACCATTTACAACCTCAAGCATTAGAATTTATGGAAAGAGAAATAGTATTAGCTTCTGAAAGATATATAGGTAAGAGTGTATTCCCTCAAAAATTAGAAGGTGTAGATATAGGAGCTTATCTATTAGTTACTTTTGATGGAAATAATATGGAAGAATTGGAAGAAATTACTGAAAGAGCTTCTGAAGTAGTTTTAGAAGCAGGAGCATTGGATGTCTTAGTTGCAGATACTCCAGCTAAGAAAAAAGATGCTTGGGCAGCAAGAAGTAGTTTCTTAGAAGCTATTGAAGCTGAAACTAAATTATTAGATGAATGTGATGTTGTTGTTCCAGTTAATCAAATAGCTCCTTATTTACATTATGTAAATGAAACTGGTAAAAAATATGATTTTGCTGTAAAGAGTTTTGGACATGCAGGAGATGGAAATCTACATATTTATGCTTGTAGTAATGATATGGAAATGGGAGAATTTAAACGTCAAGTTGAAGAATTTTTGATGGACATATATAAAAAAGCATCAGAACTTGGTGGATTAATTTCAGGAGAACATGGAATAGGTTATGGAAAAATGCAATTCTTAGCTGACTTCTCAGGAGAAGTAAATATGAGACTTATGAGAGGAATAAAAGAAGTATTTGACCCTAAGATGATTTTAAATCCAAATAAAGTTTGTTATAAAGCATAATTATACATTAAAAATATAGGAGGTAATTATTATGGCATATTTAATTTCTGAAGAAGCTCAAGATTTATTGAAAGACGTAAAAAAATTCTGTGACAACGAAGTGAGAGAACAATGTAAGGAATATGATAAGAGTGGAGAATGGCCAAAAGAAATATATGACAAGGCTATTGAACAAGGTTATCAAGCACTTGAAGTTCCTGAAAAATATGGAGGACCAGGTTTAAAAAGAGTTGATATAGCAGCTTTAATTGAAGAAATGGCAATAGCTGATGCAGGTTTTGCAACTACTATTTCAGCAAGTGGTCTTGCAATGAAACCAGTTTTTATTTCAGGAAACGAAGAACAAAAACAAAGAATGTGTGATTTAGTTTTAGCTGGTGGTTTAGGAGCATTTTGTTTAACAGAACCTGGTGCTGGATCTGATGCTAGTGCTGGAAGAACAACAGCTGTTAAAGATGGAAATGAATATGTTTTAAATGGTAGAAAATGTTTTATCACTAATGGAGCAGTGGCATCTTTCTATTGTATTACTGCTATAACAGATAAAGAAAAAGGATTAAAAGGAATTTCAATGTTCTTTGTAGAAAAAGGAACAAAAGGACTTAGCACTGGAAACCATGAAGATAAAATGGGTATAAGAACATCTAACACTTGTGATGTAGTATTAGAAGATTGTAGAATACCTGCTAGTGCATTAGTTGGAAAAGAAGGAGAAGGATTTGCAATAGCAATGAAGACACTAGATCAAGCTAGATCTTGGATAGGTTGTATTGCAGTTGGAATAGCTCAAAGAGGTATACAAGAAGCTATAGCTTATGGTAAAGAAAGAATACAATTTGGAAAACCTATAATAAAAAATCAAGCATTACAATTTAAAATTGCAGATATGGAAATTAAAACAGAAACTGCAAGACAAATGGTAGCTCATGCTTTAACAAAAATGGATTTAGGATTACCTTATGGAAAAGAATCGGCTATTGCAAAATGTTATGCAGGGGATATTGCAATGCAAGTATCATCAGAAGCTATACAAATGTTTGGTGGATATGGATACAGTAGAGAATACCCAGTTGAAAAATTATTAAGAGATTCAAAGATATTCCAAATTTTTGAAGGAACTAATGAAATTCAAAGAATCGTAATTGCAAATAATGTAATTGGTCGTTAGGAGGAAAATTAATGGAAATATTAGTTTGTATAAAACAAGTTGCAGACGATTCTGTTGAAATATTTATGAATGAAAAAACAGGAAAACCTGCATTAGAAGGAGTTGAAAAAGTAGTAAATGCTTTTGACACTTATGCTTTGGAAATGGCAGTAAGATTAAAAGAAGCAAAAGGAGATACTACTGTAACTACTCTTTCATTAGGTGGAGAAGATGCTAAAAATAGTTTAAAAAACTGTTTAGCAGTTGGAGCAGATGAAGCATTCTATATTAAAGATGAAAATTATCAAGAAAAAGATGCTGTTATCGTTGCTCAAGCTCTTTCTAAGGGTATTAAAAAAATAGAAGAACAAAGAGGTAAAAAATTTGACATTATTTTCTGTGGAAAAGAAACTACTGATTTTGCAACTGGGCAAGTTGGAATTATGTTAGCAGATGAACTAAATTATGGAGTGGTAACTAATTTAGTTGATATAGACACAGAAGGTGAAAAGGTTATTGCTAAAAAAGAAACAGAAACAGGTTATGAAAAAGTAGAAGTTGCTTCTCCTTGTATAGTAACTGTAAATAAACCTAATTATGAACCTCGTTATCCAACAATTAAAAGTAAAATGGCAGCTAGAAAAAAGGCAATAGCTGAAATTTCTATTGAAGTAACAAATGAAAGTGCAGTAAAAGAAGTTAAATTATTCTCACCTCCAAAAAGACAAGCTGGAGTAAAAATAAAAACTGGAACTGCTGAAGAATTAGTTGCACAAGCTATTCAAAAAATGTTGGAAGCAAAAGTATTTTAGGAGGTTATAACATGGGAAAAAATATAATGGTATATATAGAAACAGCTGATAACTCTCCTATCAATGTTTCTTTGGAGGCTTTAACTTTAGCAAAAAAGATATCAAAAGAAAATAATGAGCAAGTTATTGCAGTTTTAATTGGAGAAAATTTAGATGAAGCAGCAAAAAAATGCTTTGATTATGGAGCAGATGAAGTTTTATATGTAGAAGAAAATAAAAAGGAATTAGAAGCTGTTGGAAATGCTTTAACAGATGTAAAAGAAAAATATAATCCTTCTGTTATTTTCTTAGGATCTACAATAAATGGAAAAGATTTAGCAAATATAGTAGCAAGTAAAACGAAAACTCCTGCTTTTGTTGATGCTGTAAATGTAAAATATGAAAATGGAAAATATTTAATGACACTTCCAATGTACAGTGGAAATATTTTAAAAGAAGTAAGAGTTTAATTACAAAACCTGCATCTAAATTAACTTCCGAACAAGCTAATGAAGTCTCTCTTATGATTGAACTGAACAAGGAATTAAAAGAAGCATATAAGTTAAAAGAATTGTTCTACCAGTACGTACTTAGTCAGCCAAACAAAAAAAGAGCTATAAAAGCATTAAGAGAATGGATAAAAAGAGCTGAAGAATCAAAATTAAAAGAATTTAATTCATGTATAACAGCATTTAAAAACTGGTTTGAAGAAATATGTAATTCATTTGATTACTCTTGGTCAAATGGACCTTTAGAAGGAACTCATACAAAGATAAAAGACTATAAAGAGAAATTGTTTTGGCATGAAAAATTTCAACTTGTTTAGAAAAAGAATTATGTTTGCTTGTAAGTAGTGATAGAAAATTAGTAAAATTTCGCAAAGCCCTAGGGGTTTTGTTTGCTATGCTTATTTTTAGTGTTTTTTAGTTATTTTGTTTTGATATCTTAATTAGCGTATATGTATTCATTTTTACATAAAGAAAGAGACTCGCGTTAACGAGTCTCCCCAATATTTGACATAGAGCCATAATCTTTCAACTAAAT
>OGCQ01003788.1_pt1 | contig 13089 bp, 15 predicted proteins | sample 1570161 | NCBI WGS metagenome assembly OGCQ01 (sample SAMEA4384402, study PRJEB24528) | human gut metagenome
CATGGAAAACGCCAGCACTAAATACAGCTGTGTGCAGGTTAAACGTTTGATCGAGGAGCAAAAGGAGCGCGGCTGGGAGTTTTTGTTCTTTGGTGCTAATATCGATGCTGTTGATGTTGGCCACGATTTGGGGATTGCCAAAGAGCGTGTTGCAAATTTTAACAACGATGCCAAAGGTATTAACCTAAATTTTGCGGTAGTCAGCGAAGCAGTATCCTGCCTGCGTACCGGCAAACAACTTAAAGCAGACTGGAAAAAGAAAATTGACGAGGATTATAAGAATAGGAAAAAATAAAATAAAAAGATGCCTGCTGTTGAATAAATTAAATTTGCAGAAATAGCAATAATATTACTATTTTTAAAATAGCCGAAGTTTTAAATAAAAAACAAAACAGCCTGCCTTTGCGTTTGCAAAAGCAGGCTAAATTTTTTGTTTAAAATGATTTGGTACGCCTGAGTGGAATCGAACCACCGCACGCGGCTCCGGAGGCCGCTGCTCTATCCACTGAGCTACAGGCGCACTATAACATTTGCATTATACCACAAATGTGCTGTTTGTACAATCAGGCTTAATGCACGTACTGTTATTTATTTTGCAGACGCCGTTTTTTGTGTTACAATTAGCTTATTAAATGAAACGGAGTAAATTATGCAAAAAAACATCTGGCAGCAGCTTGTTGCCGTTATAATTTTTATATGGGCCTTGTGGAATTATGAAATAACCTTATCTCTGCTGGGCAGTGCGCTGGGCATTTTAATGCCGCTTATTACAGGCTGCGTTATTGCTTTTACCGTAAATGTGTTTATAGAAAAATTTGAGCAGATATGGATGCGTGTGTTAAAAGAGCGTGCTGTAAGGTTTAGAGGGCCGGTTTGCCTTATTGCAGGCTTTATGCTTATTTTTGGCGTAATAACGGCACTGCTTTTTGCCGTTTTGCCGGAACTGCATGCAAGCATTGTTATTTTAAGCCATAAACTGCCGCAGGATATTGTATATTTTAATGCCTTTTTGCAGGAGCAGCTTTTGTCATGGAATTTTTCGCCAGAAGACGTGGCATACGTTCAGGACAAAATTTATGAATGGCAGGCTGCCGTGGAAGCTTACTGGCAGGCCAATAAAGCGGCTCTGCTTTCGCAGACTTTAAGCATTACGGCTTCCGTTGCCGGTGTGGTGGTAAACCTTGTAATGGGCTTTGTGTTTGCGGTGTATATTCTGCTGGAAAAGAAACAGCTTGCAGTATCATCACGCCGCACGCTTTATGCTTTTTGCAGTGCTGAACGCGCCAGGTACATTATTGCGGCGGCATCGCTTGCCAAAAGGATTTGTTCCGGTTTTATCGGCGGGCAGCTTCTGGAGGCTTTCTTGTTGGGGCTGATGTGTTTTGCAGGTATGATAATTTTAGGCATACCTTATGCTTTTGTTATTTCCGCATTGGTTGCGTGCCTTGCGGTAGTGCCGTATATCGGCTCCATAACCAGTGCAGTTATAGGCTGCATATTTATAGTAATATCGCAGCCGGAAAAAGTTATTGTTTTTATTATCTTTTTCCTTGTACTGCAGCGTATCGAAGGCGATATTCTCTATCCGAGAATTGTCGGCAAATCCGTCGGCCTGCCGGAGCTGTGGCTGCTTGTTGCGGCTATGATAGGCGCAGGGCTTGGCGGCATTATGGGCATGATTATAAGCGTGCCTTTGTGTTCCGTTTTTTATGCGCTTTTCAGCGATTGTATCAAACGGCGGCTGCAAACTAAAAAAATGAATGATATTTGAACTTTATGGAGGAATACTTAATGAAGAAAATTGCTGTACTGCGCTGCCTGCGTGTAAGCGCATCCTGCACGGGCAGCGGCTGCCTGCGTGCGTTAAACGAAAAAACAGGCGCGTTTGAACGTTATGGCGATGAAACTTTGCAGGCTGCTGCCGTTTTTACCTGCAACGGCTGCGGCGAAAATAAACTGCCTAACCAGGAAGGCATTAACAAAAAAGTTGAACGCATTATAAAAATGCAGCCGGATGCATTGCATTTAAGCAACTGCACTATGCCGAAAGATGAAAACGGCAACCGTGTAATCTGCCCGGTAATTAAAGAACTGGAAGATAAATTTACTGCTGCCGGTATTGACGTGGTGCGCGGAACGCATTAACGGCGCAAAGATTAAAGAAAGAGGGTGCTGATGACGGCTAAAATAATTATTTCGGCTGTTAACCCGGAAGAAACCCGTATGGGCATTGTGGAAAACGGACGTTTGATGGAATATGTTGTTGAGCGCAATAACAGTGCGCAGCTTGTCGGCAGCATCTTTCTGGGGCGCGTGTGCAATGTGGTGCGCGGCATACAGGCGGCTTTTATAGATATTGGCCTTGATAAGAATGCTTTTTTGTATTTGGGCGACAAAACAGGCATTACCGAAGGGCAGCGCGTGCTGGTTGAAATAACAAAGGACGCCCGCGGCAGCAAAGGTCCTACGGCAACGCTTGATATATCGCTTGCCGGCAGGTATGCGGCGTTGCTGCCGGAAGCAAATTATACCGGTATTTCGCGTAAAATTACCGACAGCGCCGAACGCAGCCGCCTGAAGAAAATTGCCGACGAAGTTACAAACGGGGCGGCAGGAGCGGTTATGCGCACTAATGCGGCCGGTATGCCGGAAGAAGTTTTGCGTGCTGATTTGCAGCAGCTTATGGCAGACTGGCAGATTATACAGGCGCGTGCCAAACTCGCACGTTCACCGCAGGTGCTGCACCGCGAACTTGATATTTCCGTGCGTATTGTGCGCGACTATCTTAATGCCTGTATTGATGAAGTTGTTGTAGACAGCCCGGCCGTTTACGGGCGTTTGCAGGAACTTTTGCAGAATATTGCCGAAAGCAGAAGCTGCAAACTGCTGCTTCACGACAAGCAGACCGATATTTTTTCATACTACCGTTTAAGCGACGATATTGCTTCCATCAGCGACAGGCGCATTGATTTGCCCAGCGGCGGCTACCTTGTTATAGATTATACGGAAGCTATGACGGTTATAGATGTTAACAGCGGGCATTTCAGCGGGCGCGAAAACCTGGCGGAAACCGTAATGCAGATTAACCGCGAGGCGGCGGACGAAATAGCACGCCAGCTGCGCCTGCGCGATATTGGCGGCATTATTGTTGTAGATTTTATCGACATGGATAAAAAAGAATACCGCGAAGAAATAATGGAACGTTTGCAGCAGGCCCTGCGTGCCGATAAAATGAAACCCTGCGTACAGGATATGACGGTGCTTAACCTTGTGGAAATAACCCGCAAAAAAGCCCGTCAGAACTTGTCGGCAGTGCTTTATGCACCGTGTCCGGTCTGCCAGGGCAGCGGCAGGGTGCAGTCGCAGGAAACGGTAGGGCTTGAAATAAAACGCCGCCTGCGTACGCTTCTGGCCAAGCCATGTGCGCCGCGCAGTATTTTAATTATGGTCAGCCCGTGGCTTGCCGAATGGTTGAACCATAAAGTTATACGCCAGTGGGAAAAAGAACTGAACTGTACGCTTGCCGTAACGGCAGAGCCGCGTTTGCAGCTTGAAACTTTTTCACTTTTAGACAACACCGGTGTTGACAAATAACGCCCGGTGTGGTAAATTATTCCAGTATAGACTGATTGAGTCTGTCCCCAACCGCGCAGAGAGGTTCCGTAAACTCCGGATGGAGTACCGTATTTGGCGAGTATATAATAAGGGAGGTGCAAATAAATGTACGCAGTTATTAAAACCGGCGGTAAACAGTACCGTGTTGCTGAAGGCGATGTATTGAACGTTGAAAAACTGAATGCAGAAGCCGGCAGCGAAGTAGTATTTGACGAAGTTCTTACCGTAGTTAACGATGCTGATGTTAAAATCGGCCAGCCTGTAGTTGAAGGCGCAAAAGTTACTGCTAAAGTTGTAGAGCAGGGCAAAGGCGAAAAAATCCTCGTTTTCAAATACAAAGCTAAATCCAACTACCGTAAACGCCAGGGCCACCGTCAGCCGTTTACTAAAGTAGAAATCTCCAAAATTGAAGCATAATGGTTAAAGTCAGTATTTACCGTGATAAAAACGGAGATATTACTTCTTATGAGGTAGCAGGGCATGCCGGAGCGGCAGAGGAGGACGGTTACGACCTTGTCTGCAATTCGGTTTCCGTACTGACTCAGGCTCCGCTTATCGGTTTGGAGCGTTATTTAAAACTTAAGCCGCAGTACACAGTTGATGAAGAAAGCGGCATCTTTACATTAAAACTTGACCGCGCGGACAGCAAAACACAGGCAATACTTGAAACAATGGTTCTGGCATTGCAGAGTGTAGAACGGCAGTTTCCGCAGTATGTCAAAGTGAAAGACACCAGGAGGTGAATACCGATGTTTGAACTGATTCTTCAATTACATGCTCATAAAAAAGGTACCGGCAGCTCCCACAACGGACGTGACTCCAACTCTCAGCGCCTCGGCACCAAAGCACATGAAAGCCAGCTCGTTACCGCAGGCAGCATCATCGTTCGTCAGCGTGGTACCCGCTTCTATCCCGGCCACAATGTAGGCATGGGCAAAGATTACACCATTTATGCAATGGTTGAAGGCCGCGTTAAATTTGAACGCAAAGGCCGCGATAAACGCCAAATCAGCGTATATCCGGTTGAAGAAGCTATGTAATTTTGCTTATTACCCCAAAGTTTTTGGCTTTGGGGTTTTATTTTTGCCTGATTATAATAAAAATTATTTACTGCAAATGTGAATTATTTGTAATTTTGCTTCAATTTACAGCTTTTCTCCTTGAACAAAAGGTCAAAAAATGCTATGATTAAACCATGAGATAAGATAATTTTTTAAGGAGTGATATAAATGGCAGCATTACATTTAAGCGCAGAAAATTTTAAACAGGAAGTATTGGAAGCAAAAGGCAAAGTTTTGGTAGATTTTTTTGCAACCTGGTGCGGCCCCTGCCGTATGATGAGCCCGATTGTTGACCAGCTGGCCGACGAACTGGCAGATGTTAAGGTGTGCAAGGTTGATATTGACCAGGCTGAGGCGCTGGCAACCGAATACGGCGTGGAAGTTGTGCCTACTTTTATTGTTTTTGAAAACGGAGAAGCAGTTAAAAGCGTAAGCGGCGTTATGCCGAAACCTGTAATTTTGGATATGCTGAAATAAGGTGTTTTTATGGCTGATAAAATGACGGATATTATTATTATCGGCGGCGGCACAGCCGGAATGACGGCTGCCGTTTATGCCGGGCGTGCCGGACGCAGTGTTAAGGTGTTGGAACAGAGCATTCACGGCGGGCAGATTATTAATACCAGCCATGTGGAGAATTTTCCGGGCTTTGACAATATTGCCGGTTTTGAATTTGCAACGGCGCTGTAAAATTTGGTGCCGAGTTTGTGTACGAAAAAGTTACCGGCATTGAAAATGCAGACGGCTTTAAACGCGTGCTTACGGCAAACGGGCATTATGATGCCAAAGCCGTTATTATCGCAACCGGTGCGCGCCCGCGGCCGATTGGTGTTGCCGGTGAGGAAAAATTTGTAGGACGCGGCATTTCCTTCTGTGCTACGTGCGACGGCGCTTTTTACAAAGGCAAAACCGTTGCTGTTATCGGCGGCGGCAACACTGCGCTGGATGATGCGGTTGTGCTTTCGCAGCTTGCTGAAAAAGTTTACCTTATTCACCGCAGGCAGGAATTCCGTGCCGAAAAACAGCTGGTAGAAAAGGTTCATAAACCCGAAAATATTGAGTTTATTCTCGATACAGTTGTAACGGGGCTGAAAGGCGATAAGCGCCTTGAAGGGCTGGAACTGGAAAACAAAGTTACCGGCGAAAAATCGGAACTTGCCGTGGACGGTGTTTTTGTAGCTATCGGCCAGATGCCGGAAAATGGTATGTTTAAAAATGTTGTTGAGGTTGACGCAGGCGGCTATATTGTTGCCGGTGAAGACTGCAAAACAAGCTGCCCGGGCATTTTTGCCGCCGGTGACGGACGCACCAAAAAAGTGCGCCAGCTTACAACGGCAGCTGCCGACGGAACGGTAGCGGCACTGGCTGCGAGCGAATATATTGGGTAAAATAAAAAAGTAATATTTTAGGCTGAAATAAAAGAAACAGGCTTTGATGAGTAATTAAAATTCATCAGAGCCTGTTTGTTTTTGCGGTTATAAACTTTTGCAGAAGGTTTTACTTTAACAATGGGTTTCATAACACCCCATGTTTTGCGCTTTTCGGCATTGATTTCTTTTTGCTTCTTTTTAGAAAGTTTTTTGAACTCAATAAATTTTGCCATGTGTATCACTCCTTTGATGTTGGAATTTAATTATACATTATTAAATTAGCAATTGCAAGGTTATTTTATAGTTGCAACGTTTAAATTTTGGTATTTTTCTGCTTAAACAGATTAATTTATTTACAAAATAGTGAAAATTTTGTAAAATAATAACAGGTTTATACTTTCAAATAAAAGGGTGATTATGAATGAAAATTTTTAATATATTAAGAAGTTATTCAATTAACTTTTTACTTTTTATAAAAAAGTTTTTAAAACAGATAATTTTAGCTTGTGTGTTTATGTTTTTTATAATTTTAGCATATTATAAAAACTTTAGTCCTATATCTAATCCTTTTATTTTGTTGTTTTTTTCGATAGCTTTGATAAGTATCCCCTTTTTTTCAGTTAAAATAGTTAAAAGAAAAACTAAAGTGTGGATTTGTATAGCCACTATTATTTTAGCTGGTGCTAATTGGTTTTGGGTTAGTTATTATTCTTATTATAATGGTATAAAATCTGGCTTGAGAGATGAACCAATAATTTTATGCCAAAGTGCAGAATTTATTTTGAAAAGAAATATTTCAGAAGAGAAAAAGCAGGAACTATTAAATACAATTTTTCAACATTCTTGGGCTGAAATAACAATAACTAAAAATAATGTTCCGTTTGTTCTTGTAGAATCCAAAAGAAATACTGATGACTATATATTGGAAACGTATATTGATTCTCATGAAATTGTTTCAAATAATAACATTTATAGATTTACATACAAATATGCGAATAGACCGATATTTTGGTTAGGTATTCTGCGCGCTGTAACGTATTCATTGCTGCCAGATACATTTCGTGAAGATTATAGTAATGAAAAATTTCTGAATGAGAAATTAGTAGAAAGAAGTGAAAATTTTTGGGGGCCATTTTTAGTAATATCGTGGCTTTTGCTTTCGATTTTTTATCACAGGGCACAACTTGATGAAAAAAGTATACAATTTAATAAAAATAGACTTCAAATTGCTGAATTGAATAAGGAACTATTAGAGAGTGAAGAAGAAATTCATGAATATCAAACACAAATTTCAAAAAATGATTATGAGATAGCTCATTATAAACAAGAAATATTAGAAATTGAAAAAAAGAAGAGAATTTTTGAAGATCAAATTAACGAAAATAAAATGATTATAGCAGATTATAAACAGCAGATTGATGAAAGCCAAGTAGAAATTAATAAGTTTAAAATGAATATGGAAAAAATTCAAAATAATATTGTAGAAATACATCAATTGTTACATATTAAAATGTTAGAAGATATGAATGCGATTACTACATCCAAGGTTAAAAATGTACTTCAAGCATTACTCGCAAATTGGTCATTGAAGCATTCTGTAGACGAAAAGGTGACTATTGAAAAAGCAAATGAAAATATAAAGAAAAATGTAGAAAATAAGATACATGATATAAAAAATGATATAACAACTTATAATGAATTTTATCAAAAAAATAAAAAGGAATTAGAGTCATATATTGAAGAAATATTAAATGGCTTAAAAGAGTTGCCCAAAATAGTAACTTTAGAATTAAAAAATTATCCTATTAAAAATATTTTAGATGCAATTTATGAAAATAAAAATCTAAATGGAGAAACTAAAAGAAAACAAACTGGGTTAACTATCACATATACGCCTGTATCATCAGAGCTTATTAATCCTAATTATAAGTGTCTTGCAAGCTTAGAACAATTGAAAAGTATAGTTAAAAATTTAATTGAAAATTCGCAGTCTGCTATTGATCAATATCAGGATAAGTTGGATGATGCCGATGAAGATGTCGATGAATACTATGAAGGTAAGATTTTTTGTAGTACTAATATAATAGAAAAAAATGGAAAAAAATACTTTACTATTACTGTTAGGAATAATGGTGGAGGTTTTTCGGAACCTGATAAAATGTATAAGGAAGCAGTACTTAGTACTAAAAAAGGGCGAGTTCCAAGAAAAGGTGATGGAACGATGTTTATTAAATATTATGTGTCAGAGTTGTTTAATGGTGAAATAGAAGCACATAATTATACTACAGAAGATGGGTTGACTGGTGCTGAAACTATAATTTATTTGCCCATAATTACAGATTAAATTTATATGGAGGCGTTTTAAATGGGAAAATTTATTCTTGGAATAGCAGATGATGAGGATTTTATTCATGATATGATTGATAAATTTATAGCAACTTTAAATACTGATGCAGTTGACGTAGAACATTTTTATTTTACAAGAGATGTAAAAAATTTTTTGCGTGATAATCCATATGGATTGGATATGCTATTGCTAGATGTTAATTTTGAAAATAGTACTAGTGGAGTTGAGGCTTTGCCTACAATTAGAAAGTACGCGCCAGAATTAGCGATTTGTTTGTTTACTGGCAATGATGTACCTGAGACTTTAGCTTTAAGTGAAGAATATAATATAGAATTTGTAGCAAAACCGGTAAAAAAAGAAGAAATTTTGACAAAAATAACAACAATTAGAAAAAATACAGAAAAATATAAAATTATGGAAAATAAATTGGAAGAATCTAATCAATATATTAAATTAATTGAAGAAGATTTAGAACTTTTGAATGATGATTTAAAACGTTTAAATTTAGAGAATGCATTAGAAAAAGAAAAATTCATAGAATATATTAATCAAATGAATATAAGTTTAGAGGAAAGTAAAAGAATACCTAAAGACGTAAAAATACTTATGCAAGAGGTATTTCCTAATTTAGAATTTACCCCATATGTTATTGCAGAAATTTTAGGAAAAAATTTTGATAAAAATATCTATAAAATTTTAAGACCATTAAATGATAATAAAGATGTTCCGGCAGGAGCTAAAAAGAAACTTTTTGTTGAATGGGGAATTGACAAATTATATGAGTATAGAATTTCCAAAAAAAGCCGAATCTTTGTCCAAGAAAAAGGAGGACAAAAGCCTTTGATTTATGCTGTTGATTATAATCATGATAAACATTAAAATGGGAGTGTATTTATATGAAAAAATTTGTTGTTGGAATAGTTGATAGTGTAGATATTATTCATAATATGTTTGATACATACATAGATTTTTACAATAATAAATGTGATCCTAAAATAGAAATAAAACATTTTTATAAGCCAAAAGAAGCCGCAAAATTTATAGTATAACATACTGATGTTATATGTATATTATTTTCAGAAATTATTTTTAAAACAGAAGAAAATTTTATTGAAGCAGTATCGACTATTAGAAAACATGCACCTGAATTGCCAATTTATTTATTATCTGTTCCTGAAACCTCTGATTTGTTAGATTTATGTTTGAAGTACAATGTAGAATTAATGATAAAACCTTTAGCAAAGGAGGAAGTTATAGCACGAATAATATCAGCTATAAAATGTAGCAATGGAAGATAAAATATTTAATGAAAAATATTATTATCTTTCAGATTATTATACATGTTTATTAGATTGTGGGTAATTATGCGAAAAGTATTATTTGGCTTTATAGTTATAATCAGTATTTTTCTAAATCTGTTTTCCGTGGAGGCTCAGAAGGCAGACTATCCTTCTTTAAATTGCAGCGTATCTGAAATTGATAAATTTGGTAATTTAATACTCAGTATAGAACCTGATGAATTAAAAAATGCCGGTTATGAATACGGTGATGTATTGAATGTTACAATTAATGAGGATAGTTATTCGATGCCCTTTTGTACAAATTTTACCAATGTAGATATAGGCTCAATAAGTATTCTTGATGTTTACGGCAGAATTTATATTGCTTCTACCAAATCTGATTTTGCCACTAATTATAAAATTGCCAAAAAGGTCAACAAAAACGGCAAAGTGAAATGGGTTTCATTAAACAAATCATCGGTTAAGGATATACCTGTAAATATTACCATGCATGAAAAAGCAGGGTATCTTGAGGAATATTTACTGAGACAAACGGAAATTTCATATGATCGTTCTGATTATGAGTCTGATGAAGTATTTGCTAATTTTAGAAATATAAAAACAGGAAATTTCGGCAAAAATGCGTTTTTCCGTTCCAGTAATCCTATAGATAAAAGTTTTGGCAGAGCTTTCTATGCTGATATGCTGGCGAAATTAAATTCAATAAAGACAGTGGTAAATCTTTCTGATAGTGATGTTGAAATCTTGAGATATGCTTTTTATAACCCGGATTCTCAATATTATAAACAGCTTTATAAAACCGGAAAGGTAAAACCGCTGGATTTAAATGTCGATTTTAAATCAGATGAGTTTAAACATGGTTTAGCTGATGGTTTTAGGTTTATTATTTTAAACGAAGGGCCGTATCTTATTCATTGCACAGAAGGTAAAGACAGAACAGGTTTTGTTTGTGTACTTATTGAATCTTTGATGGATGCTTCTTACCAGGAAATATCAGATGATTACATGCAAAGTTTTGTTAATTACTATCATTTAAAGAAAAACACTAAACAATACGAAGCTATAAAAAGTGGCACGCTACCATATATTTTGAGCGAAATAGCAAAACTTGATAAAAATACGGATTTTTCTGTTGTTGATCTTAAAATTAAAGCAGAAAAATATTTAAAAGAAATTGGACTTACTAAAAATGAAATCAGGGCTTTGAAAAACAGGCTTTCTAAAAATTATTGAATTTATTGTAATTGGTGATTAGTTAATGAAGAAGTTATCGATAATATTATTAAGTATTTTTATAATTTTTAGTGCAATTTTTTGTGCTGCTTTTAAAAGTGATAATGATAAAACCTTTATTAAAGGTAATGTTGTTTATATTTATGATGGTGATACAGTAAAATTAAAGACTAATGATAGTATGGAATATAAGATACGGTTATCAGGAATAGATGCGCCTGAATATGATCAAAAATATGGGAAAGATTCTAAAGAATATTTAGATTCATTAGTTTCCGGAAAATTCATATGTATTAAGGTGTTGGGAACAGATAAGTACAATAGAATTTTAGCTACAATTTTTTATAATGATGAAGATATTAATTATAAAATGATAAAAGCAGGATACGCTTGGCATTATAAATATTATGACAATAATAGAGAATATGAAGCTGCGGAAACAGAAGCTAAAAGTAAAAAAATAGGCTTATGGCAGGATAATTCACCGATAGCACCGTGGGACTACAGGCATAAGAAGAAAAATTCTCACTAAAACTTTGTATAATATGTTTTTGAAAAAACCTAATCTGCTAATGTAGGTTGGGTTTCTTTTTATCCTTTTAGTAAACCTATTTACAAAAATAAGTTAACGATGTATAATGTGATTGTTAACCAAATAATTAAAATAGGTTTACCAATAGGAGGGCATTATGAACTGGATTATTGAATTGACAGATAAAGTTTTAAACGGCGGCGAGGTTACGAGAGAAGAAGCCGAGCACCTGATAAATGTAAGCGACGACGATACGATGCTGCTTCTGGCGATGGCAGATAAAATCCGCCAGAAATTTAACGGTAACGCTGTAGATTGCTGCGCGATTATTAACGGACGCAGCGGGCGCTGCCCGGAAAACTGCAAGTTCTGCGCGCAATCGGCGCATTACCATACCGGTGTTAAGGAATATCCGCTTTTAAGCGAGCAGGAATTTGTTGACGCTGCCAAAAAAGCAAAAGCCGCCGGTGCGGTAAGGTTTTCGATTGTGACGAGCGGCAGAGGGCAGAGCAAGGCTGACGATTTTGAAAACATCTGCAAGGCGCTGAAACGCATTAAAGAAGAAGTCGGCATTGAAGTTTGCTGCTCGCTGGGCATTTTGACGGAGCAGCAGGCTTTTAAGCTGAAGGAGCTGGGCGTTACGCGCTATCATTCAAATCTGGAAACGGCGCGCAGCCATTTCCCCGATATTTGCAGCACGCATACTTACGAGGATAAAATGTTTACCATTCACAATGCGCAAAAGGCAGGGCTGCGCGTGTGCAGCGGCGGCATTTTCGGGCTTGGAGAAACGCCGGAGCAGCGCGTGGAAATGGCATTTGAATTAAAACGCCTCGGCATCGACAGCGTGCCTTTAAATCTTTTAACGCCGATACCGGGTACACCGTTTGAAAACAACAAGCCGCTGGAACCGTTGGAAATTCTGCGCGCTTATGCCGTGCTCCGTTTTGTGCTGCCAAAGGCGCTTATCCGCACGGCGGGCGGACGCGAGGTGAACCTGCGCGATTTGCAGTGCCTGGCGTTAAACGGCGGGCTGAACGGCATTATGGTCGGCGGTTATTTAACTACCGGAGGCAGAAGCCCGGAAGCCGACAAAGTAATGATTAAAGATTTGGGACGCACTGTAACGCATCCGGTTTTATGAGGGGTGAGAGCTATGCTTTACAGTGTAAAAATGCGTTCGGCACAGGGCGGAGCGCATGAAGAAGGCGGCAGGCATATTTCCGGCGCAGAACGCATCTTGCCGGAAGAACAGCTTGATTATGCCGTGCTTACCATGCTGCACCGGGCGCGCGAGCATGAACGCGGACGTGCGGATTTTATCAGCTTAAAAGTGGAAGAAATAAAGCCGCAGGATATTGTTTATAAGCCTCTGTTAAATTTCAGCACCTGCCTGGTAAAGACGGCGCAGGAAGGGCACAGGGCGGCAGTTGCCGAGCTTGAACGAGCCGGAGTGAAGCCCAAAGCCGCCCTTAAAGGGCTGGAAATGCTTGAAAACCTGCATGACAGCATGCGCGGTGCCATTGTTGTTGATTGTGAAAGCGGAATGCGTATTGATGGCATGGGCGAGCGCGGCGTGCGTGCCAGCAAAATGGACTGCGTAAACAGCCGCGGTTATGATGAATATATG
>OGCQ01003792.1_pt1 | contig 13084 bp, 14 predicted proteins | sample 1570161 | NCBI WGS metagenome assembly OGCQ01 (sample SAMEA4384402, study PRJEB24528) | human gut metagenome
AAGGGCCAGCGCTGAGAACCCATCAACACAGCAAAAAAGCAGCGGCTGCGATGCAGCCGCTGCTTTTTATCCGTCGCTTCCGTTTACCATGCATGCTTGGTACGGGATTGCGCCTCGGTCATGCCGAAGAAGCTCATGTCCACGCGCGTTCCCTGATCGCCCCAGGTCGTGTCGATGTGATAGGTCTTGCCGTCGAGCTCCGCGACGGTCCAGATGTGGTCGGCGTTCATAAGCGCGGTACACTCGATGCCCTCGAGCCGCAGCAGAAGGTCGTATGCTCCCGTGTAGCCGTCGCAGACGGCTACGCCGTCCACCAGTGCGCTATAGGCCAGATGGCTCAGAGAACTGCTGGAGACGATCCCCTCGTCGTAGACACAGTTGTTGCAAAGCCAGACGTAGTAGGCCCGCGCCAGCTCATACTGCGTCATGTCGCCCGTCAGATAGCCGCTCTCCCACAGCGCGTCGTGGACGAGAATTGCGCGGGCGAGCGTCTCCTCACGGTATTTTTTGAGCTGCGCGCCGTCACAGGCTGTCGAGGAGAAGGTCAGCAGCACCTTGCCGGAGGAATAGCTGCGGCAGGAGGTGGAGTTGTACATCTGCTCGCAATGGCGCTTGACGCCGACCGTAAAGGCGCGGGTGAGCTTTGCGACCCCCTCGTTGGTCAGCGCACGGTCGTATTGCAGAGTGATGCTGTCGGCGCCGTCGTGGAGCATCTTTCGGATCAGCGCGTCGATGGCGTTGGCGTCGTCGGCTGCCGGCGCGGCGGAGACCTCGGCAGGCGCCGCGATCAGGTCGCCCCAGGTCGTACCGGCGGCGGAGCGATAGGAAAGACTTTGCCACGAGAGCGTCAGGCGCGCGGACGGCTCGACCATGCGCACGACCAGCGCCGCGAGCTCGCTACGCTTGAGCGTATCATTCGGATGGAAGGAGCCGTCTTCGTCCACGCCGCCCACGATGCCCCATTTGTAGAGCCGGAGAATATCGCTCTGATAGGGCGTGTAATCGTCCACATCGGTGATGCGGCGGTGCGAGGCATAGCCGACGGTCACGGCCTCGGCGTTGCGCTCGTCGTAGCACTCCGCGCTGAGCGCGGAGGCCAGCACGCCTGCCATCTGCGCGCGTGTCGCGGCCTCCGGATAGTGGCCGTCAAGCTCGTCGCCGAGGCATTTCTCAGCCTTGAGATAGCGCACATAGGGCTGGTACCAAGCCTCGCCGGCTGCTGCCGCGGGGATCGCCGCACCGCGCTCAAGCGCGTGCAGCCGCGCGGCAAAGGTCACCAGCTCGGCAATGGTGACGCTCCCCTCCGGCGCGTAAGCGCTGCTGCTCACGCCCTCGGTCAGACCGTATTCGTACAGCGCAGCGACGGCGTCGTGATACCACGCCGAGGCGTCCACATCCGTGAAGCGCCCGTCATAGCTTCGCGTGCGCGCAAAGGGGGAGAGCGTGTCCGCCTTCTCCGCCGAAGGAGCGGGCGCGGGGACGCCCGCTGTCACGTCCTCCGCCTGCGCGGCGGTGGAGAGCAGCAGGGTAAAGATGCAGAGGAAAAGCAAAAGCCGTTTTTTCATGGTGCTTACTCCTTATCTCGTCAGGGGACGAGGATATCCATGTCCTCCAGCGTGAGCGCCTCATTGTAGGGATTGAGGGCCTCGTTGACCAGGTCGCAGGTGGCCTGCGCGTCGAGCACATAGACCGACTGCTTGTTGTAATAGCCGGAGCCGTCGCCGGGGAGGGTGGCAAAGTGGATGTTTTCGGTGCCGATATTCAGCGCCTCGTTGCCGAGCCAGACGAGGTTGCCGGTCGTGAGGTCGGTCTTGACGTAGGTGTAGAAAATATCCACCAGCGCGGGGATGTTCTTGACGTTGCCGATCTGCAGCAGCTGCTTGGCGACCGCCTTGAGGAAGGCCTGCTGGGTGCCGATGCGGCCGATGTCCTCCGTGCCGTAGCCGGTGCCGTCGTTGTTGTGGCGGAAGCGGACGACCTCCATCGCCTCTTGCCCGTTGAGATGGCGCGGGCCTTTGGTGAAGTGAATGTGCAGGTCCTGATAGGGGTCGTCGTAATCCATGTTGATGGGGATGTCAAAGTCCACGCCGTCGATCTGATCGACCAGCGCGATGAAGCCCTTGAGGTTGACCGTGACATAAAAATCAACCGGCACGCCGAGCAGGTTTTCGATCTGACTCATCAGCAGCTCCGTGCCGCCCTTGGCGTAGGCGAAGTTGAGCTTGTTGTTGCGGTATTCATTGTGCAGCAGCGTATCGCGCGGGAGACTCACAAGGTCGATGCGCTTGTTCGGCACGTCGAAGCGGACGAGGATGTTCGTGTCGCTGCCGCCGTTGTCGTCGTCAAGCCCGGAGACGAGAATGTTGTAGCAGTATTCGCGGCGTGTGCGGCCCGGAGCGTCGGGCTCGTCCGTGCCGGTCCGGTCGACGTCCGTGCTTGCCGTGCCATCCGGCGTTACAACGGGCTTGTCCGTGTCAAGCTCGGGCGCGCGAAAGACATATTTGACCGTCGCAAACACGGCGGTCGATAAAAAGAGCAGGGATAACAGTGTGACCACAAGGCGCTCGGGGCGGCGCTTCGCGGGATTTTTTTTCTGCATGGCGGGATACGGTCCTTTCCGTTATTGTCGAAAACAGGGGAATATTGCCATTATACTCATTATGTCAACAAACTACAAGAGGGAAAAAGAGCTTGCGCGGCCGGCGGAAGAGAAAAACCTGCCGGCCGTGCGGTGTTTGATCGGTTTCTGCTTTTATTTGACGAAATTCAGAGGAAAAAGTTTCAAGCTCCCTTATATTTTTTTCTCGTGGCGATGCCGCCGCGAATGTGCCGCTGGGCTTTGTTGATCTCAAGGATCTCCTTGACCTGAAGGTAGAGGCTGTGGTTGATCTGCGGAAGCCGGTCCTGAATGTCCTTGTGGACGGTCGATTTACTGACACCGAACTTCTTGGCTGCGGCGCGCACCGTGGTGCGGTTTTCTATGATGTAAACTGCCAGATCGCAGGCCCGCTCTTCAATATTACCCTTCATGAATGAAACACTCCCTATTCGAGTTGCTTCAATCTATGCACCGCGGGGAGCGAATATGTGCAAAGACGCGCACGGCGCTTGAAAAGCGGCGCACGGTCTGCTACAATGGGCAAAAATAATCGCGGGAGGGCGTGTATGGGCGAAAAAAAGAGGACGCTGCGCGGCTTTTTGTGCGCGGCGCTCGGCGGCGTGTGCTGGGGCGCGTCCGGCACGGTGGGACAGTATCTCTTCACCTGCCAGGGCGTGGACAGCGGATGGCTGACCGTGGTGCGGATGTTTCTGGCCGGCGTGGTGCTGCTCGGCGGCGCGCTCGTAAGGCACCGCCCGCAGCTTCGGGCCATCTGGTCAGACCGGCGCGACGCGCTGCGGCTCGTGCTCTTCTCCGTCGGCGGACTGATGACCTGCCAATATACCTACCTCGCCGCCATCCGCTACTCCAACAGCGCGACCGCCACGGTGCTGCAGTATATGGGACAGGCGCTCATTTTACTTTGGGTGTGCCTGCGTGCGCGCCGCCTGCCGACGCGGCGCGAGGGCGCTGCGCTCGTGCTCGCGCTCCTCGGCGCTTTTTTGCTTGCGACTCACGGCAGCCTGACCGCGCTCGCGCTCTCGCCGCAGGCGCTCTTTTGGGGTCTGTGCGCGGCGGTGTCGCTGATGCTCTATACGCTCCTGCCGGGCGATCTGCTTCGGCGCTATCCCGTGAGCGTCTGCACGGGCTGCGGGATGTTCATCGGCGGCGTGGTGCTGCTCGTGCTCACGCAGGCGTGGCGGATCCCGGTCGCGCTCAACGCCGCGGTGGCGCTCGGCACGCTGGAGATCTCCGTTGTCGGCACGGCACTTGCATTCACGCTTTATCTGCAGGGCGTGAGCGACGTCGGCGGCGTGCGCGCAAGCCTGCTCGCCTGCACCGAGCCGGTCAGCGCGGCGCTGTGCGCGGCGCTCTGGCTGCACACGAGCTTCGCGTGGCAGGATCTTCTCGGCTTTGCTGCCATTCTGGTGATGGCGGTGCTCATCGCGCTGCCCGAGCGCGCGTCGGAAAAATCGACGGAGAAGGCGGAGAATTGAAAAAAGAGGGAGCCGAAAACCGCGAAGCTGCGGTTTCCGGCTCTCGTTTTCTCACTATGTGCAGGACTCAAAGCAGCAGCATCAGCACCGGCGTCACCACAAAGCAGGCGAGGGTGGAGATCGCCGCGCCCTGCGCGGCCAGCTGCTCGTCCGCACCGTATTCCGCCGCGGCGACGACCGTCTGCGTCACGACCGGCATGGCCAACTCCACGACATATACGCTGCGCACCAGACCGCCGATGCCGAGCAGCGCGCAGAGGGCAGCGCCCAGCGCCGGTGAGATGACAAAGCGGAAGACCATCATCACGCCGAGCGTGGGTGTCAGGCGCAGGCTGCGCAGCCCGATCTCGTGGATGATGCAGCCCGTCAGCAGCAGCGCCAGCGGTGTGACGGTGTTGTTGATGTATTTCGCGTAGCTCATCACAAGGCTCGGGAGATGAATGTCCAGTCCGACCAGAAGGAGACTGAAAAAGACAGAAACGACCGTCGGCGCGCGCAGGAATTTCCACACCATCTGCATAGAAAAACCGCCCGCCTCGCCCGACCAGCGCACCAACGGAATGCCGACAAGCTGCGTAAAGCAGCTGCTGACGAGGTAAAAGAGCATCACATAGGGCGTCGCCACGTCGCCGAACAGCTCCAGGCACATGGCAAGACCGATGAAAATGGTGTTGCCCATGGCGGACATCATCACAAAAACGCCGAGCTGGCGGTGCGGCAGCCTCATCAGGCGGCCCGCCAGCAGGCTCATCACAACGCAGCTCGGGATGACGAGCAGCGGGATGAGCAGCAGACGCGGCGCGGCGAGCACATCCGCGCGCGTGAGATTGTTCTGCATCCCGTAGATCAGCATGACGGGAATGCCGACGGTCATCAGATAGCGGCTGATGAAGGTCTTGACCTGCACGGTCATCCAGCCCTTGACCGCGCAGAAGTAGCCGGTCGCCGTCAGCAGCAGGATAATGGTGACGGATGCAACGGCGTGAAGAAAGGTTTCCATCGCTCTGTACCTCAAAAAATTTATTCACGCAAACAGTATAGCAGTTTGCCGCCAAAAAACAAGGCTTCGACGGAAAAGAAGTTGAAAACCGAGGACAAATGGGCTATGATAAAGAAAATCTCAATGCACGAGGAGGAACGGCGATGAAGGCGGCATTGGTCATTATGGCGGCGGGCATGGGCTCGCGTTACGGCGGCAGCAAGCAGGTGGACGGCATCGGTCCCGACGGTGAAATTTTGATGGAATACTCCATCTACGACGCGATCCGCGCGGGCTTTACCAAGGTGGTGTTCATCATCAAGCCCGAGATGCGCGAGCTGGTGGAGACGCTCTGCGGCAGGCGCGTCGCCGGCATGACGGCGGCGGACGGTTCGCCGGTCGAGGTCTGCTATGCCTATCAGGACTTTTCCAGCGTGCCGGCGTTCTATTCCATTCCGGCGGAGCGCACCAAGCCCTTCGGCACGGGGCACGCCGTGCTCTGTGCGCGGAGCTGCGTCAGCGAGCCGTTTATCGTCATCAACGCCGACGATTACTACGGTGTGGACGCCTTCCGTGTGATCTACGAGGAGCTTGGGAGGCTCAAGGCCGAGGGCGAGGCGACCATGGTCGGCTACCGCCTGGATAAGACCGTCAGCGAACACGGCAGCGTGACGCGCGGCGTGTGCCATGTGACGGACGGGAAGCTCGACCGCGTTGTGGAGACCTTCAAGCTCACGGTATTTCCAGATGGTACCATCCGCGACGTGGACAAAAATCCGGAGGGCGACGTTTACGCGCCCGATACGCCGGTGTCTATGAACTTCTGGGGCTTCACGCCGTGGATCTTCACAAAGCTGGAGGAATACTTTAACGCGTTCCTCCGCGCGCTCCCCACGGGCGAACTCAAAAAGGAATGTCTGCTGCCGAGCATGGTCGGCGAGCTGATCGAAAAGGGCGAGCTGCGCGTCAGCGTGCTGCACTCCGACGCGAAATGGTTCGGCATGACCTATCACGAGGATAAGGACGCGGTCGCCGCGGCGCTCAGGGCGCTGCATGACGCGGGCGTGTACCCGCCGACGCTGCACGGATAAAACATAAAAGGGATCACCTGCGGGCAAGATAGCCCGGAGGTGATCTTTTTTATGAGCAAGGAAAAGAAGGAGCGCAGGCACTATCCCTTTCCCGACGCGCCGTTTGCCGACCCGGTGTTCGGTCAGCCGGAGAGCTGCGCCGACCTGGTGAACAAGTACGGCACCTACAACATTCAGCCGACGGCAGACACGGAGAATGTCTTTCCGCTCATCTCCCACGCCCTGCCCGAGCAGTGGAAGGACATGGCGATCGGAAAGGACGAGCTGGAGCAGGAATAAAGGAAGCGCGCGACCGTACCGCGCGCTTCCTTTATTCTTCGGGGACCTGCTTCATGGAGAGGGAAATGCGGTGTTTCTTTTCGTCCACGTCAAGCACCACGACCTTCACCACGTCACCGACGGCGACGGCCTCGCTCGGGTGCTTGATGAACTTGTTGCACACCTGCGAAATGTGGACCAGACCGTCCTGATGCACGCCGATATCCACGAACACGCCGAAGTCGATGACGTTGCGCACCGTGCCGGTGAGCACCATGCCGGGCTTTAGGTCCTTGATGTCCAGCACATCCGTGCGCAGGATGGGCGCGGGCAGTTCGTCGCGCGGGTCGCGCCCCGGCTTTGAAAGCTCTTTTGCAATATCGCGCAGCGTCGGCACGCCGACGCCGATCGCCTCGGCGGCCTTTTCCGCGCCGTAGGCATTGAGCCTTGCGGGGAGGTCGCGCGCGTCCTTCGGCGTTGCGCCCAGCAGCTCGAGCAGTCCCTTGGCGGCATCGTAGCTTTCGGGGTGGACTCCGGTGTTGTCGAGCACGTTTTTGCTCTCCGGCACGCGCAGGAAGCCTGCGCATTGCTCGAAGGCCTTGGGGCCGAGCTTGGCGACCTTCAGAAGCTGACGGCGCGTGGTGAACACGCCGTTCTCCTCGCGGAAGGCGACGATGTTCTTGGCGATGGTCCCGTTGAGACCTGCCACGCGCGTGAGCAGCGAGGGGGAGGCGGTGTTGAGGTCCACGCCGACGGCATTGACGCAGTCCTCGACCACGGCGTTCAGGCTCACATCCAGCTCCTTTTGCGGCATATCGTGCTGATACTGCCCCACGCCGATGGCCTTGGGGTCGATCTTCACCAGCTCCGCCAGCGGGTCCTGCAATCTTCTGGCGATGGATACGGCGGAGCGGAGGTTGACGTCGAACTGCGGAAATTCCTCCGCGGCGAGCTTGCTTGCGGAGTAGACCGACGCGCCCGCCTCGCTCACGATCATGTAGCTGAGACCTCCGCCGACCTTGTGAATGAGCTCGACGGTCATCTGCTCGGTCTCGCGGCTCGCCGTGCCGTTGCCGATAGCGATGTGCTCCACGCCGTGCTTTTTGACAAGCTGCGCGAGCTTCGTGATGGCTTCGTTCTTCTGCCGTTCGCCGTAGGTGGGGTAGACCACCGTGGTGTCGAGCACCTTGCCGGTCGCGTCAATGACCGCGACCTTGCAGCCGTGGGCATAGCCGGGGTCGAGGCCCATCGTCACATGGCCCTTGACCGGCGGCTGCATCAAAAGCGGCTTGAGGTTGAGAGCGAACATTTTGATCGCGCCCTCGCTGGCCTTGTCCGTCAGCGCCGCGCGCATCTCGCGCTCAAGCGAGGGGTAGATCAGGCGGTCGTAAGCGTCCTCGGCGGCGGCCTTAACGAACTCCATCGCGGCGGAGCCGGGCTTCACGACCGCGCGGCGCAGCAGCGGCAGCGCCAGCTCGCGGTCAAGCAGGACGGTCGCGCTGAGCATTTTCTCCTTCTCGCCGCGGTTGATGGCGAGGATCTGGTGCCCCTGGAGACGGCTGAGCGGCTGCTCGAAATCGTAGTACAGGCGGTAAACGCTGTCCTCCTCCGTCGCGGCGAGGGAGCGGAGCGTGCCGCGCTTTTCCAGCAGCTCGCGCAGCGACCGGCGGATGGCGGCGTCGTCGCTGATCCACTCGGCCACAATGTCGTTTGCGCCCTGTAGGGCGTCCGCAACGGTCTCCACGCCCTTTTCGGCGCTGAGATAGTCTGCGGCGGCGTCCTCGGGCTTGGGGCAGTCGCGCTCCTGCGCAAAGAGCAGCGCCGCGAGCGGCTCAAGCCCCTTTTCCTTGGCGACGGTCGCGCGGGTACGGCGCTTGGGCTTGTAGGGACGGTAAAGGTCCTCGACCTCGGCGAGCGTCTGCGCCGCGTCGATGGCGGCGGCAAGCTCGTCGGTCAGCTTCTCCTGCTCGGCGATGCTCGCCTTAACGCTCTCCTTGCGTTCGGTGAGATTGCGCAGATAGGCAAGACGCTCCTCAAGCGTGCGCAGGGCGGTGTCGTCCATCGAGCCGTGCAGCTCCTTGCGGTAGCGGGCGATGAACGGAATGGTGTTGCCCTCGTCGAGCAGTCTGACGACATTTTCAATGTGCTCGGCGGGGCGGTTCAGCTCGCGTGCGAGCTGTTCGATAATGGTCATGGATATTGGCTCCTTGTCGATTCGGTTTTGGAGTGACGAAAAGAGGGATATGCTCCCCCTTTTCGCAGCGTTACTTATGGTACAGTTTTTTGACCTCGTACCTCGGCTCGCAGGTCACATGGATGCCGAGCCGCTTGTAGAGCTTGATGTCCTCCTCCGAGATGATGACGGAGAAGTGCGCGTCGCAGCCGCGCAGACTGCCGAGCTGCTCCTGCGCGAGCTGGGCGATGGGGTTCGTGGTGCCCGAGGCTTTCAATCTTGAGCTTTGAGATCGGCTCGATGACCTGCGCGGAAATAAGGTCGAGCTTGTCGCTCACACCTCCCTGCGCCTTGAGCGCGTTGAGCAGCAGGGAGGCGGAGGCTCCCAGCAGCGAGCTCGTCTTGCCGGTGACCACGCGGCCGTCGGGCAGGACCATCGCGCCGGCGGGCTTGCCGGTCTCCTCGGCCTTTTGCAGCGAAGCGGCGACGGCGGGGCAGATATCCGGCGTGACGCCGGCTTGCTGCATCACAAGCTCCAGCTTGCGCAGCTGACATTCGTCGGCCTCACCGCGCACGAAGGAGACCTGCGCGGTGTAGTAGCGGCGCAGGATCTCCAGACGGGACGCCTCGCGGCAGACCTCGTCGTCGATGATGCAGTTGCCCGCCATGTTCACGCCCATGTCGGTGGGAGACTGATAGGGGCACTTGCCCTGGATCTTCTCAAACATCGCGCGCAGCACGGGGAAGATCTCCACGTCGCGGTTGTAGTTGACGGTCGTTTTGCCGTAGGCATCGAGGTGGAACGGGTCGATCATGTTCACATCGTTGAGGTCGGCGGTCGCCGCCTCGTAGGCGAGGTTGACGGGGTGCTTGAGCGGCAGGTTCCAGATGGGGAAGGTCTCGAATTTGGCGTAGCCTGCGGCGACGCCGTGCTTGTGCTCGTGATAGAGCTGGCTCAGACAGGTCGCCATTTTGCCGCTGCCCGGGCCGGGCGCGGTCACGACGACAAGGGAGTGGGTGGTCTCGATGTAGTCGTTTTTGCCGAAGCCCTCGTCGCTGACGATATGCGCTACATCGGAGGGATAGCCGGCAATGGGATAGTGGCAGTAGTGCTTCACGCCCAGCGTGTCGAGCCGCTTCAGGAAAGCGTCGGCGGCGCTCTGACCGGCGTACTGCGTCACCACGATGCTGCCGACGTACAGCCCGAGCGCGCGGAAGGCGTCCATCAGGCGAAGGCAGTCGTCGTCGTAGCTGATGCCGAGGTCGCCGCGCACCTTGTTCTTTTCAATGTCGTTCGCGCAGACCGCGATCACGATCTCCACATCGTCGCGCAGCTGCTGGAGCATACGGATCTTGCTGTCGGGCTGAAAGCCGGGCAGCACGCGCGAGGCGTGGTAGTCGTCGAAGAGCTTGCCGCCGAACTCCAGATACAGCTTGCCGCCGAAGAGCGAGATGCGCTCGCGGATGTGTTCGGACTGCATGGATAGATATTTGTCGTTGTCAAAACCGAGCTTCCCCATCGAAAGTATACCTCTTTACACAAAATTCAATTTATTATACCCGAGCCCGCACGGCTTGACAAGGAAAGCGCAAAAAGAAAAATAGCAGAAAATGCGGCGCAAATTTCTGCTATTTTCCCATCTTTACAATTTGTCTTTGCCATCGTATGCTATGAATAGTCTCCTCTGCGGAAGAAGGAACAGCGCCGGAGATAAAAAAGGCAAATGTCAAGAAGAAATTGGACAGTTGAAGAAAAATAATTGATTTTGTAACACAGAAAAGCGCACCGTGCGGATCTGATCAACGCTGCAGCGTGACCAGATTGTGTTACAAAATCTCTTTACCACAAAGAGAAAAGCTCCTGTAAAGCGGCTTTCGCGGCATAAGGCCCAGTCTGCGGACTGGACTTATTCCACGGTCCGCTTGACAGGGCTTTTTCTTTGCGCCTTCAGTGAGCAAGTGAATCGAGCGAGCGCTATGCGCTCTTCGATTCACCAATACTTACATCTTGGGAGGGCAACAAAATGAACATCACAGGAACGGCCGGAAAGCTAAATTATGTACAAGGTATGCTGGGCGGACTGCTACGGAGAAGAGCACCCCGACTATGTAGCAGTACCATACGGCCATCGCGAGGAGGCGGCGGAATCGGTCATTAAGGAAACGAATGGTGAGAACTTCATGCACCTGACCGCCATGACAAGACTGGTGCAGATGGGAGACCTGTACATCGTGCTGCCGTGAGGGAGGAATTGCTATGGCAACGAAGAACAACATCCGCAGTATCCGGTTCAGCGACGAGCTGGCCGCGCTGATCGACCGGCAGATCGGAGACCCCTTCACGCAGAAGTTTGAAAACCTCGTCACCAAATGCGTATGGGAGAGAAGCAGCTGAAGGACATTGAGGAGCAGATCAAAAAGGAGCGGGAACGGCTCTACAGGCTCGAACGAGCAACGGAACAACTCCGACAGCTGGAGAACGACCTGAAGACGACACAGCATTATTTCAAATTCGTCGAGCGGCGGGCGAAGGCGATTGCCGAAGCTGCCGAGGAAGAAATGTAACACAAGATACCCAGCCGGCCCAGCTGGCTACGGCGTCGGAATGTGTTACAATAAGAAAAGCCATTCCCCGCGGGTCCTCCCGCGGGGAACTGTTTCAGATCAAACGCTTTTATTCAGGGATAACTTGGAGGGCTATGATGAAAAAGCAGTGCTACATGACCGCGGGAGAGCGGCACCAGCTCGAAGCTATGCGGAGGAATAAGATACCGATTACGGAGATCGCGCGGCAGCTGAACCGAAGCCGACAGACGATTTACAACGAGCTTCGGCGCGGAAGCTATCTGCATACGGTCGATTATCAGGACGTTGTGCGCTACTCCGCCGACAAGGGACAGGCGATCCGCGAGCTGGCGTCAAAGTGCAAGGGCCGCAGGATCAAGACGGAGAACGACGCCGACTATATGGACTTTCTCGAATACATGATCTTAAAGGGAAAGTATTCTCCTGCGGCGGCGTTGGCCGAGGCCAGAGCGGTGGGCTACACCACGACGATCTGCGTGACGACACTGTATAGCTACATATCGAAGCGGAGGTTTCCGAGACTCCGTGACATGGACTTGCTGGAAAAGGTCAGCCGGAGACGCCGGAAGAAGAGCGAAGAGCCGAGGATCGTGCACAAGGACTATCCGAGTATTGAGGTCCGACCCGAGCACATCGGCCAGCGGTCAGAGGGAGGACATTGGGAGATGGATTTGATCGTTGGATGCCGTGGCTCCAAGGCTGTGCTGCTCACGCTGACCGAGCGCCGGAGCCGACAGGAGATCATTATGAAGCTTCCGGATCGGAGAGCGGAGACGATCCGCAGGGCCATCGACCGGCTGGAGCGCAGAACGCCGCAGTTCCGGCAGAAGTTCCGCAGCATCACCACAGACAACGGCAGCGAATTTCTGCAATATGAGCAGCTGATCCGGAGCGTCCAAGGTGGGACAAGATTTCAAGTCTACTACTGCCATAGCTATGCGGCATGGGAGAAAGGAAGCAACGAGAATCATAACCGCATGATCCGAAGATTCTTTCCCAAGGGTACGAATTTCGACAAGGTGAAGCCCTCGGAGGTCAGAGCGGTGCAGGATTGGATGAATCACTACCCGCGAAAAATATTGAGATGGAAACGGCCATGTGAGATTGCGTAACACAAAATCTCGTCCGGAGATCTTCAGCTGCGAGATCTGCTGTGTTACGAAAGAGCGGCGGGGCCCGTGCGCTTCCGCATCGGTCCCCCGCCGCTTATTTACTCGATCCCAAGCACAGGGATCTTGCGCAGGATCCACATGACGCCCGCATAGATATGCTCAAAGTTGACTACCAGCACCACCAGTGGCAAGAGAATCTTGACCAGCGGCAGCGGGACGAAAAAGCCGATCAGTGAACAGTTATCAAAAACAAGGTCAAAGAAATTGCCGAGAGCAGAAACAACGGCCTGCGGCATATCCGGCAGAACATCGAGGATATTCAGAACAGCGTTCAACACCTGAACGCCGAGATTTCCTAACGCTTCAACCAACATTAGTTCCGCTGCACCTCCTTGAGCTTTTTATAGCACAAATGCAGAAACGCCACGACAAGCATACCGGAAACAACGGTCTTATAGATCATGTAAACCGTCTGCATCTGAGCGCTGCTGACCGCCGACTTCAAATTATATTCACCGGCTGAAATAATGGTCTTATTCTGCCATTCGACCGCATCCCATCGCAAAACAGGCTCCTGCTCTTCAAGTGTAGCCACAATGCCGACAAAATCAGCAAGGACGGTAAACGGATAGGTCAGCAAGCCCATACGCCCCTGATATGTCGCTGTAATATCTGCGACAAACTCCGCAGCATAGCCCTCACGGGGAACGAAAAGCGCCTTGATCTTTTCGGCAATGGCAGCGGGCAAAGCCGTGATTGCGTCAATGATATTTTGCAGCCAGCCCCAAAG
>OGCQ01003801.1_pt1 | contig 13045 bp, 9 predicted proteins | sample 1570161 | NCBI WGS metagenome assembly OGCQ01 (sample SAMEA4384402, study PRJEB24528) | human gut metagenome
TGCCGCCAAGGTCTGTTCCGACACGGCGATCCTCAGGATTGTGAAGGATCTTGGCTTAGGGGTCGGTTCATTTACTTGGTCAAATTTTATCGCTCTTGATAACACTTCCCGTCCGTTGACATCCGGAGACCACGAAACACCTCTGCGTAGGCAGAGAAAAGAAAAACTCGCGTCGGTACCACGTAGCCCGGCAGGAAACACCTCTGCGTAGGCAGAGAAAAGCACTTCGTCGCCCGGCTGAGGCTCTATAGATGGGAAACACCTCTGCGTAGGCAGAGAAAAGGTATGACATCGGCTTGCCTGCTTTTAATCGCGAGAAACACCTCTGCGTAGGCAGAGAAAAGTGGGTGCTGTTGTAACTGAGCGGTTGCACTCAGGAAACACCTCTGCGTAGGCAGAGAAAAGTCAACGTACTCAGTGCCGTCATGCACTGGTGTAGAAACACCTCTGCGTAGGCAGAGAAAAGTGGATGGAAGCCGAGCTGGACTGCGGGAGGGCAAGAAACACCTCTGCGTAGGCAGAGAAAAGCGGGCAGCTCAGGATATTACTCAGGCTAACAAGGAAACACCTCTGCGTAGGCAGAGAAAAGCTCCAGAAGAGAAGGAGGCCCGGTTCGCGGCTGGAAACACCTCTGCGTAGGCAGAGAAAAGTTTCAGAATGGAGAGCGCTTTTTTACAGACCTAGAAACACCTCTGCGTAGGCAGAGAAAAGGCCAGACCTCGATCCGCGACTCGTCATATCAGGGAAACACCTCTGCGTAGGCAGAGAAAAGCTGACAGAGGCTATATGGCGGGGAACCTGATTAGAAACACCTCTGCGTAGGCAGAGAAAAGCGCGCGAGCCTAGTCACAACGCGGCATAGTGAAGAAACACCTCTGCGTAGGCAGAGAAAAGATCGGAACGATGATCCCGAAGCTGGAGGCGGTGAGAAACACCTCTGCGTAGGCAGAGAAAAGCCTGGTGGGGTGATCGGCTGATCGAATGCCTGAGAAACACCTCTGCGTAGGCAGAGAAAAGTTCCTGTGCTTGGAGATAAGGCAGTTGAAGATAGAAACACCTCTGCGTAGGCAGAGAAAAGGCTCGTCGGCGGTTTCCTGCAGCACTTGCTCTGGAAACACCTCTGCGTAGGCAGAGAAAAGCGACGAGCTCCACAACCGTGAGGTCGCGAGGGGGAAACACCTCTGCGTAGGCAGAGAAAAGCTTCTTTGACCTTAGCTTTAAGATCTGTATACGGAAACACCTCTGCGTAGGCAGAGAAAAGAGTCTTTGCACCTCTTGCACTGCGGGTAGAGGAGAAACACCTCTGCGTAGGCAGAGAAAAGTCACCAAAGGAGTCGTTCTTCCGGTACATCGTGGAAACACCTCTGCGTAGGCAGAGAAAAGCATCGCGTGAGGACGCATGGTCCCCCAGAGCGAGAAACACCTCTGCGTAGGCAGAGAAAAGTGAGCTGAGCGAGGCCGGGGCGCCAATGGTGGAGAAACACCTCTGCGTAGGCAGAGAAAAGTTCCTCGCAAAGAGGATGACGGCCGATGAACCAGGAAACACCTCTGCGTAGGCAGAGAAAAGAAAAGTCAGAGGACGGCTTGAGACAGTTTTGGAGAAACACCTCTGCGTAGGCAGAGAAAAGCATGTACTCCTTGGCTATAGCAACGTAATCGGGGAAACACCTCTGCGTAGGCAGAGAAAAGCGGGCGAGAGCCGGGGCCGCTTTGATGGCTACGGAAACACCTCTGCGTAGGCAGAGAAAAGGCCAGCGCCGCCGGATGCAATCTGCTGGAGGAGGAAACACCTCTGCGTAGGCAGAGAAAAGAGGATCCAAATCAGGACGTACGGCTTCGATGTAGAAACACCTCTGCGTAGGCAGAGAAAAGCCGTCTAGGGCAACGCCTACGGCTGTAGAAGGGGAAACACCTCTGCGTAGGCAGAGAAAAGCGACACTGTAAGCTATATCAAACGAGTTTCGCAGAAACACCTCTGCGTAGGCAGAGAAAAGGGACAAAGACGCTGTCGTAAGCACGGTCAATCAGAAACACCTCTGCGTAGGCAGAGAAAAGTCACCAAAGGAGTCGTTCTTCCGGTACATCGTGGAAACACCTCTGCGTAGGCAGAGAAAAGGCGGTGAAATCCTCGTTCTTCCCGGTGTACTGAGAAACACCTCTGCGTAGGCAGAGAAAAGCATGTCTTTCAAGCTCATCACGAGACCTGCTAAGAAACACCTCTGCGTAGGCAGAGAAAAGGCAATCAGGGAACCCAAGACACTAAAAAACAGGGAAACACCTCTGCGTAGGCAGAGAAAAGTGGTCGTCTATTCGGATAAATGGTTCTTCTCCAGGAAACACCTCTGCGTAGGCAGAGAAAAGCGGCCTTTCGCTCTGAGAGCCGTGAGGCCGTAGGAAACACCTCTGCGTAGGCAGAGAAAAGGCCGAGTAGTCCCGCACTTTCTCCGAGTAGCGTGAAACACCTCTGCGTAGGCAGAGAAAAGGTTCCGGGACAACCTGGGCGATGCAGTGGGGGAGAAACACCTCTGCGTAGGCAGAGAAAAGCAGCCGTGGTCTGTGCTGTCGTGATCGCATCAGGAAACACCTCTGCGTAGGCAGAGAAAAGCCTTACCCGCGAAAGCAGACGCGCGCGCAAAGAGAAACACCTCTGCGTAGGCAGAGAAAAGTCTGCGCTTCTGTTGCTGCCGATGATACTGTCAGAAACACCTCTGCGTAGGCAGAGAAAAGGCCGCTTTTTTCGTTGCTTGTCGTTTCGTATTGGAAACACCTCTGCGTAGGCAGAGAAAAGAAGACGGGGACTTTGTGATCCTTGACACAAGCGGAAACACCTCTGCGTAGGCAGAGAAAAGGAGATGGCTTTGTGCTTTTTGAAGTGGCTCATGGAAACACCTCTGCGTAGGCAGAGAAAAGAGACGGCATGGAAGCACTTCAAAGCCCAGGTCGGAAACACCTCTGCGTAGGCAGAGAAAAGCAAATGAGCGTATCGCCCACGCTGATGCCGTCAGAAACACCTCTGCGTAGGCAGAGAAAAGCGCTGCCGCTGATAGTCATGGAGGAGGAAGTTCGAAACACCTCTGCGTAGGCAGAGAAAAGACCGACATTTGGTATATTTTTTGATGATTAAATCAATATTTTGTATATCAAAAAAAGACCATATGATTCCAGATTGTTAAAGAACGTACTCAAGAGATTTTCTTTTCAATAACAAGCTGAATTCCAGATATTGTAATAAGTTCTTTGGAGGTGGAACCCAGATTGAAAATCTTGTAATAGGGTGTTTTGCCCACGCTTTTAAAAACCAGCAGTCCGGACTCTAACGGGCAATTATCGAGAAGATAAGACACAACCTTGTCGGCTACATGGTCAGTGACGCCTGAAACAAAGACATTGGGTTTCGGCTCAATAAACCACAATTTCATTCTTCCACGTATTCGGTCAGGAAGACTATTTGCAATCACTACGATCATTCGTTCTTCCCCAATAATCGCGGTATATCGAGCGTCATCCGTTTAAGGAGATCCAGATCAATCACCCTTTGTCTGAAAGCATCAGAAACTTTTTCTCTTTCATATATTCCGTTTAGTTGCCGTGTCAGAGCAAAAGCTAGATCAATCGATACCTCAGCTTTATATAGGTCGGATATGTCGTAGACAAATGGTAATGGTGAACCGGTATGCACAAAACCAATGTGAGGGGAGTATCCCAATGCATGTATGACAGATGCTGTAACCCCATATAGAGCTGCATTGCATACGGTAAGAATCTGATTCGTTGTACTGGATAGTTGAAAGTGATTTGGGACAAAAGACCGACCGCTCCATCCCACCCGGTAGTATGTGGCTTTTTCAAGGTATAAGGCTTTGACTCGTCTGCCTTCCATACCCCTCAGATCACTGAGGTTTCTGTTTGTCAGATCCTCTCCTGGAAAGCGATCCTGAAACATTCTCTTTGCCACACACAAACGAGTTGTTGGATTAGCAGCCGCTTTCATTTGAAAGCGGAAATTTTTTGTATCTGCAGTCGGCGAATCACCGAATGCATAAAAAAGAAGACTATCTTCTCCCATCCAGCACACTGAACAGTTGGCAGCCGAGAGAACCTTAATAGCCTCATGAGTTACAGTGGTGCCTGGCCCCAGAAACAGCGAACAGATTGTAGCAATAGGTATCCTCACGACGTTTCCATCGGAATCGATCCACTTCACGCTGCTGTCGTCAATAGCGAGTCTTCCATGTTCCAGGTATAGGAATGGATACTTATCCTTTACCCTTGGAAGCGTGTCTCTCGTTATCTTGACATAGAGTCTGGGGCCAGTTCCCATAGCACTAACCTTCGGGAGCTGCAGGAATCACAGTAACCACTCTGTCACGATACTTCTTCATAACACCGAAGGAGACTGGTACATCGTTGAGGAGCATGACAGTTCCTTTTTCCGGAGCTTCCTCCTCAGTAACGGTGAATTGAGGTTTTCTATTTTTCCTTTCAGCTAGCGATACCGCTTCTTTCTTTGCTTCTTCCGCCGTGTCAAATAAACCCTGAGGAATAATCTCGGAAGGAACACAGTTTTTCCGTCCCAGGGAAAGCGCCCATACAGGAGACTTTAAAGCATTGAAAAGAGTATTCGCGAGTTCTTCATCGTCAAACGACAGATAAACAGAAAACGCGGCCGACTGCAGGTAAAACCGATAAGTCAGTTTGGAACCCGTCACCATCGCGGGCTTTTTCCCTTCGTCCGTCTTTGGGATGAAAAGATTCTCCCACGGGTCCTTACCGTCATATCCATTTCCGACTCCCTGAAAATCGACGAGCATAGGCGAAGGCGTTTTCTTATCCAGTATGAACGACTGGCATTCCCATTTTGCTTTGGAAAGACGGGAGAGCAGTTCCGTTTGGGGTCCGCCAGCCCCTAGGGCTGCGCAAAGCATTCCGCAGATGCCGGATAAGGTCGGAAACGGAAGCGTGTCTCTCCGATCAAACTGGGAGTCGTGCCCCCAGCTTTGCAATGGGCCTTCCAGCCAGAGCAAGAGAGTTTTCATAACCGCTCTCCTAGATGGCCGCCTGAATTCCGTGGATCAGATCGTCAATGGAATAATCCTCGTTTTTTCCCCACTCGAAACCAGCGATTTTGCCAAACAGCGATCCGCACATTTTTTCCTTCTTATCAAGATAGGAGTCCAATGCCTTGATGCTCGGATTCAAATAGCCGTTATCGCAGCGTACAGGGGTCTCAAAGGGCACCTGCAAGCGCTGCCCTTTGCGGACATAGACTCTGGCATAGTCCCAGGGACTGGCACCGGAACAGGAGTGCTGACGTGCTGTGGGAACGGCAACGAAGAGAGCTTTCGTGAAAATTTCAACGGCTTTCTTCATTTCTTCGTCAGATTCCTCTTCAATGCCGAATGTGTCCGCGAGCTGTCCCAGGTCCAGGCTGATATAGCGGTAGTACGTGGCTGAGTTGTATTCAATCGGTCCAAGATGAGCGCTGCCCTGTTCCTCAGGTTTTCTCATGTCATCAAGAGCCGTGAAGTAATCAATTTCGGGAACAGATTTATGCGTGGAAATAGCGTGGGAGAAAGAGGCTGCTGCCTGTACCTCCATCTCAGGTGCCTGGGCTACCATGCGGCCAAAGAGCGCAATATCAAGCACATTGAAGTTTTTGTCGAGAATCTTTTTCGACAGCTTGACAAGCTCCTGGGTAATACTCTTCAGTTTTTTAGCCCCTTCTTTCCCTGCCGGAATCTGGAGGTCAAACCCTTTCTCTTTGGCATATTCGGCAAATGAGTTGCACTCTGCAGGGCTGATGAACACAAGCGTGTCTTTGGCCAGAGCCTGAGAAATGGTGTCGCCGCTGACGGCAGCCTGTTCATCAGTCGCACCCAGTTTCTTGCAGGCTTCAGAGACAAGATCCGAAATATGTTTCGTACGAATACCGAGCTGGAATTGGGGTTCGGCATCGTTGTTGTTATTGTCAAGAAGAGAGTGAAGATCCATTCTCACGCGGCGCTTCCAGCACTGAGAGCTGACTCGGGAACGGGGGACACCCCCAATCAGGGCTGTTTTCGGGGAACCAACGTCATCACGGTTCAGACACGTAACAGGAAAGCTCTGAAGAATATGGTATTCAACGATCTTGCCAGTGTAGGGATTCTTTTTCATAGTTTGCCTCTTAAGCCTCAGAAGAGAGAGAAACGGGAATAATCTGTAATAGGCCGCAGCCGAAAGCTCTCCCGCGGCCAATTCCATTTGCAAAAGATTCAGAAAAAATGTCTTTGTCGGTGACCTCAAGCGTGCCGCGAAGATCGGCTTGTGAGAGCGTGACCTTGCTGTTATCTTTTCTGAAAGTCACGACCTTTTTTGAAGTAACTTCCACAGCGCCCGGATCGACTGAGAAACCCCAGCGAGGTGCACGGTCCGCGAACCACTGAATGATGTTTTCATCTCCGCGTACAGGCTCCACATTTCTGGAAACGTGGTGGAAGATGCTCGGATTGACTCTCACATAGAATCGGTAATACCGACTGTCAAGAAATCCATCAGGCAGTTCTTTGGTTTCGAGACTCCCAAACATGGGGGTCGATGGGGGCACCTTAGAGAGAATCAGAACACGTGTCTGATCTCGATGTCCTTCTGCGAGTCGCCATTGAATGCCTGAGGGAGCAGATCCTTTTTTCTCGATACCGCCCAATCCAAAAAGCCCACAGATAATACGGTGCAGGCTGTAAGGGTCTGTTACTCGATTCCATGCGAGATCGATAGGACTCAGCGTAAGAAGGCTGAGATAAAACTTTGTCGTCATTTCTTATACAGCCTCTTCGTTGGAGGAATCGGCCGATCTCCCATAGAAAGAAATCGCCCATTGCATCTTGACCCGTTCTCTTCCAGTATCAAAACGGAAATCCCGCAGATCCTCAAGGAGCTGAGAGTAGGAAAGGTGTGCGTTTCCTTGACTCTGGATCAGATGAAGCATCGGCCGAAGCACCCGGCAGGCCTCACTCAGGGAGTCACAGGAGAGAAGCCTCTGAAGGCGCTGCGCTCCAGGAGAATGAGATGATTCCCCGCCGTTTCCTGAATTAGCGAAACAGACAGCAAGCGCTTTGCCCAGATCCTGATTTCCATCGGTTTCCACCTTACTTTGAGCAAGCGCGGCGGCGACCAGGAAATAAGCGTCTTTTTCGTCGCTCTTTAGATCCACTTTCTCCTGAGTGAGGATAGGAATAAGAATCGGCCAGGCTTCATACTGCGTCGCGGGGTTGAACGCGCGTCTCAAAGCGGCGGCGTCTCCCTTGCTTTGCTTGATGATCTGAAGAATACGGGAAATAAAAACTTCCATTTTCGGACTCCTGGACCGCGCCCAGCGGGCACGGCCGACAGATGGATACGCTCTTGCCCAATCCAGTAGTTGACGGCTGGACGTTTTGGGGCAGACGATATTGAAAATATCCAGAACAATGTCATCTATTCTGGAGCGCAGTTTTGGAGATTCATTGTTTCTGCAGAGGTTGATGATTCTTTGCTTCAGAGGATCACAACGTTCCCAGAAAAGAAGCGAGGCCCGCCCGGCGAGTTTTGACGCGTCAGCTAAATTTCCGGCTCCTGAGCTGCTTCCATAAGGCATGACGTACTCGCGGACGCTTCTCTGAAGTGTCCTATCCATTTCTTCCAGATATGCGAATTCAGTTTTATAGGTTCTGAACCAGCGCTCATGCGGATAAATCTCTACAGCGGATTCCACGTAATCGTTGGTAGAAGAAACTTTCTGAGTTCCCATACTGAAAGTGACCTGCAGCCCCCCGGACCAGATGCCAACGCTCTCACGGGCGTACGCCAGCTTAGAAAGCGCGAGATTCAGACGCCAGCAGATACTGTTGTTGTCACTTTGAGAATCCAGGCATGAAGTCAGAGCAACCAGATCCCGCCACGGTCTCTTCTCTGGATGAACCTCTTCACAGCGGAAGACATTTTTCTTGTTCTTTTTCAGGAGGGTTGACGGATCAACGCTGCCATCATTAAGGACAATACCTTCGGTGATATAGATGCCGTTTTTATCGAGCAGGCAGAATCGGTTCATTGAGAGGAGCTGCCCCTCAAGAGATTCCTTTAAATCCTGAGCGATTTCATCATCCTCTCCCTTTGGCATGGCATCCCAGGGAGGCGTACCGACGCCTGAAGGAAAAAGATTCGAATCTTCGATTTCCTCTTCGGTAAAGGTATTCATCGAAATTGTTTCAAGAATGGATTTTCCGAAGCAATAGGTGTGAAGAAAACCGTTATAACCGACCCCCGACCCTGGTTTTGCAGAAGTTTTTTTCAGGCTGTAGCCGGCTGACAGAGAAAAAGAGTTATCAGTCCGCTTTCCTCCTAAGGAGAAGTTCATCTGCACTAGCAGTGCCACAGCTTTTTCAGCATCGGTAAACGAATGATCCAACTGTCTTTGGGTAAGAACAGTCGTATTACCTGTCGCTATATGAGGGTATAAACCGCCGATTTTCTGCGGCTCCGAAATTTTCAGTTTAATTGCGGGAAACTGAAGAAAAGGTTTATCCCCATATAATTCGAAAAGATCCCGGCGTGATCTGAGGTAAGAGAGACATCGTTCTCCAAATTTTTTCAGATCGGCTCCCAGTTGTCTCCACTCCTCCTCATTATCCGGAGTGCACGCGGCCTGGGAAATCGCCAGCAGGAGATTCATTACGGAAATTTTCTCAACGGGATTTCCTCCTAAATGGCGGAGCGATTCGTCAGAAAAAATCGCCTGCAGAGAGACTGGTTCATGACCGGCAACTGGAATCCAAGGCTCGTCAAGCAAGTTGTAACTCATTGGCGCTACTCCTTTTCCAGGCACCATCCAATCGTCGAGTCGTAGTACTGCGTGCAGTCGCGTGACAGGTTGAAAGCGGTGCCGGATTGATCAATTAAAGCTATAAAAAGATTCTCGGAATTCGGTGAGCCTAAGTAGATGAAGTTTCCGAAACCGAATGCTTTGGCTTTTTCAAAACTGATAGAAAAACCTTTCGCGCGGGTAACTGAGAGGTGAATAAAACTGCTTCTCAAAGAAGAGGCGATTTTTTTCCACTGGGATTTGGAAAAGTCCTTCTGCTCATGGGGGAATGTTACTTTTTCTCCATTCAGGAGAGTCAGTACCGTTCTGCCATTCTCGGTAGCTATGTTTTGGATAAGAAGCATATCCACAGTGGGAATTTCTGAGTGCCGGGTCTGCGCAGTTGAGTCATCCTCCGTTGAGGTGCAAGGATTATTGAGATTTTTCCTAGCGTCCTCAATCAGGCGATAAATACCCGGGCATTTGGGAGTCCCATACAGAAGGTCATTCTTCAGATTCCCAAACAGGCCTGTTTCGGGTCTGTCACCCAAAGCGGCTTCCATCAGCCGGGGAATGTCGGAGGGGACTGCTAATTCAGAAACAGGTTCCAGAGTTTCCAGTGTCCGGCAAAGCGTATAAGGACTATAGACAGCCGCGGAAGATCCTAGGTTCTGCCGAGGATTCTCCAGGGCTTCCTGAAGTGTGGGAGAAAGTATCCACATTTCACGCACAGCGGCATCAGAACGAGGAGTCTTTTGATGACGCCAGAGTCTGCCTGATCGCTGAAAAATCAGATCGATAGGCGCAATCCGGGATACCATGAAATCAGCATCGATATCCAGGCTTTGTTCAAGAATCTGGGTGCCAACCAGGATACGGCCGCAATCAAGACGGTGAGCCCATCCTGATTTCCCTAAGCGGGGAACCCATGCGGATTCAATGTTTTGTCGATCGCCCCGTGTAAATCGGGAGTGAAGCAACCCGCAGTCCACACCAATTTCCTTCGCTCGTGCTGCCAGCAACCGGTAAATTCTTTGACTGGTCGCGACATCGTTTTCTATCCAGAGTACCTGCTGATGGTTTTCAGCCCTTTTTAGTGCTTCCTCAATAGCGTCCCGTTCACCTTGTTCTTCGTGATGCAATGAAACAAAAACAGTTGAATCGGGCTGAGGAGGAAACGAGATGTGCCCCACAGTGCCATTTTTTCGATAAGAAATGACCGGATACCCGAAGTCTTGCCGTTCATCCTCTGACAGTTCTCTTCTCCCCCTTGATGATTTTGCTTTTTCAGGGAAAAGAAGCTGATGGCGGCTTGATCGTGTCAGAGTTGCGGAGAGAAGGATAACCGTACACTTCAAGGCAGCTAGTTCATTTATAAGTTCCTTCAGAAGGAATCCAGTGTAGGCGTCATAACTATGAACCTCATCGATTACGACGACTTTGCCTGCAAGACCGAACAGCCGTACAAAACTGTGACGCACAGCCATCACAGAAAGGAGTGCCTGATCAACAGTACCGACCGCAAAAGGTGCGAGAAGTCCCCGCTTTTTTGCAGAGAACCAGCTGTTTCCCGGAGTAAACTCCCCACCCCCCATATCAAGGTGCTCAAAAAAATCCTCAGCATTAGCGTGAAGAAGTCCGGGGAGATCCGAGTCCGGAGCAGCGGCGCTTAGAAAATTGGCGAAGCGTTCGTAGATCTTGTTCGCGGTGAGTTGCGTTGGCAGCGCAAAGTAAATGCCACGGGCATGACCAGAAGAGAGAGCTAGGTAAGCCGCGAAGAGTGCGGCTTCAGTCTTTCCTAATCCCATTGGCGCTTCAAGGATATAAACACCTGGTTCACTGGCGACTTTGCCTAAAGCCTCCTGAAATTTATTAGGAGAATAAGGAGTGCCGTCGTTATCTTTGAAAATTTCTCCAAAGGTTAGTGATCCCTTTATGCTTACCGGACTCATTCCTGCGTCTGCGGTAGCTTGTGATATCAGAGGCTGCCATGGAGATTCTGGATTATCGAAAATTGAGCCCGAACCAATCCAATCTGCCGCGGTAGTGAGGCCGGACACAAGTTGCCTTTGCACAGTAGTCATGGAGGCGGGAAAGGATTCTTTAAGTTCGTTCTCGCATTCATTGATAAATTTTTCGCGGGATTTTTCCCAAAGAGGGCCCCCAAAATCTTCATCATCGGCACGCTGCCATTGCAGATCTTTCTTGGGTAGAGACCCGTGATGCTGTCCGACCACAGTCGCAATGTTATGATCGTGAGTCAGTTCCATCATCGTCACAAAGCTGACCCCCGGGTGTCCTCCCCAGCGCTCGGATTCATACTGTCTTATAGCTTCAGGATTATCGGTGAAAGAGGTTTCCTGCAGCAATTCCTTTACAGTGCCGTCTGATATTCCCGCCATCAGTTCAAGGCGAAGGAAAAAGGTCGGGGAGATTTTTCCCACGTCGTGGCATGCGGCGATAAGGGCAGAACCGGATGGAAAGATTGAAGATATCGTTTCCGGGAATAGTTTTTGCAGCTCTTTGGCGATCGTACCAACTATCAGACAATGATCTGCAACCGATCTGCCAAGTCGGTTGATCCCTGACTCATCTATCCAGGTTTTAGCCGGACATTGTTCGGCAGGTGGTGCAACTCGAATAAAAGAAGTCATGAAGATATACCTTCTAGTGTTCAATTTAAATTTCCCAACGCTCTTAAAATTATCATATCAGTAATTAAAATGCAAACGACCGGCTGTAAGGAGTGATGGTTTAGGTCGTTGGTTTCTGTTATCGAATTCGCCGTGTGGAAATCGATTGAGCTAGCGTTTATAAATTAGAGAGCAACATACACTGTCCGCAAAAAGATACAACGGCTCGGGAATGAAACTGTGGCAAAGGAATACGGAAATTTTTAGAGGTCATGGAAACTAAGATCGCATCATTCAAGCGTGGATACACGCAAAAACTATTAATACGATATTTGTACGGTATTTATTTTTGTATTTTAAAAACAGAACAAAATTATAAATGATTGATTAAAAGTAATTAAAAAATTCTACCAATCGTTAAAAATTGATTAAAGTCAATTCAAATATCTGATTTCATGGTCTGAAACCAGACAAAGCGGAACAATGTCCTCATCCAAATAACCGGGTAAGGGATCAGCTGAAAGGATCAGCTTTTCTCCCCTAAACTTTGTAAGACAGAGGACAAAAAATGCCGTCTACCGCAATTGATAGCCAGATCCATGGTTCGATGTTCAGCACGGACGAAATGCGCAAGATTTGGAGCGATGAGTCCTGGGCCCAGAAGTGGCTCGACACGGAAGCCGCTCTTGCCAAGGCTCAGGGTGAGCTCGGCGTTATCCCGAAGGATAAGGCTGACGTGATCAATGAATACGCAAAGGCTGAACTCCTTGATATCCCTTCGATCGGCGAATTCTATAAGTCCTCGATCACGATCGTGCCGCTGCTCTGCGCTTTCAAGGCGGTCCTTCCCGATCATGCCGGTGAATTCGTTCACTGGGGCGCCACGAGCCAGGACATTGTCGACACCGGCATGGTCCTTCTCGAACGCGACGCCTATCAGGTCATCCTCCGCGACATGAAGGCCTGCCTGAAGGCCTGTCTCGCTCTCGCGAAGAAGTATCGCACCACCCCGATGGCCGGCCGTACGCACGTTGTCCATGCCGTGCCGATCACCTTCGGCTACAAGGCTGCTGTCTGGGCTGACGAACTCGGCCGCGACATCACCCGTCTTGAAGAGATGGCTCCGCGAGTCTTTGTCGGTGAAATGGCCGGCGCTGTCGGCACGCTCGCCTCTCAGCCTGAGAAGGGACTGGAAACCCAGAAGCGCATGTTTGAGATCCTCGGTCTCCGCTGCCCCACGATCGCCTGGCACGTCCAGCGTGATAATCAGGCTGAATTTGTCAGCACGCTGGCAATCTGCGCAGGCACCATCGGCCGCATCATTCACGAAGTGCTGACTGAGCAGCGTTCTGAAGTCCTGGAACTCGAAGAACCGTTCTTCATGGGTAAGGTCGGTTCCTCCACGATGCCGCATAAGCGCAACCCCGCTGTCTGCGAAAACGTTCTCGCCCTCTGCCGCAACGTCCGTTCGATCGCCCCGTCGATCGTCGAGTCGATGGTGAGCGAAGCTGAGCGCGACTGGGGCTGCTTCCTCTCCGAGTGGGAAGGCATCCCGCGCGCCTGCCACCTCCTTGGCTGCGCTCTCGCGAAATCG
>OGCQ01003804.1_pt1 | contig 13035 bp, 10 predicted proteins | sample 1570161 | NCBI WGS metagenome assembly OGCQ01 (sample SAMEA4384402, study PRJEB24528) | human gut metagenome
CAGTCCTTTCTTTGCCCGCTCCTGGTTCGCCATTGTAAGAAGAACCGTTCCAATCCGTACTTTCCTGTAACTTGCCACAACGAATAGTGCTGCTGATTCCATCTCTGAGGCCAGGCAGCCACACTGAACCCATGCATTCCATTTATTTAACAGTTCATATCCAACAGGCTTCGTCTGTGGTGCATGCTGCCCATAAAAAGAATCTTTACATTCCACCACCCCCACATGATAAGGAATTTTCAGATTTTCTGCTGCTTCTACAAGCGCATTCGTGATATCCTTCCATGCGGACTGCTCCTGTAGCAATGACAAGATCACCACTTTTTACCTCTAACTGCATACCTCCACTTGTTCCCACCCGGATAAATGTATCGGCTCCTACATTTGCCAGTTCTTCCAGTGCGATTGCCGCAGACGGACCTCCAATCCCGGTCGACGTTACACTGACTTTCTCCCCTTCCAGATAGCCGGTATAAGTTGTAAATTCACGACTGTCTGCTACGGGCAGAGCATCTTCAAAATGTTCTGCAATCTTCTGACAGCGCTTTGGATCTCCGGTCAGGATCACATATCTCCCAACATCCCCTTCTTCCAGTTGTACGTGATACTGTCTGTCTTTGTCTTCTGAATAATTAATCATATGACATACCTCCTTCGCATCATTACACATGAAACTTTTTATACATTTCTTCTTTAAATTCTTTTTTTCTAAATAGAAGTAGTCTTATAAAGAATAAAAAGCTTAAGCCCACACAGATAACTGCAAATGCACGGTACAAGATCACACCTGTCGCCATCAGAATCAGAGGCAATACCATGCTGTAGACCGATGCCATTACATAGTAAATCATATATTCTTTTGGCGGATGTGACTGGATCCTTGCAATCAACTCCATCAATATCTCCACGATCAGGCAGACTAGCGGCAATACCAGATCTACCGACCACCTGTGCCACCCTGTGAAAATATCCCACAAAATACTTCCTATGCTCACAATAAGCAACTGCCACATCGCATTCTTAAGTAAATTATAACGTTTCAGGTATCCGGTTGCAAATGCAAGCCACATACTAAATCCTCCTGCTACCGCAAATATCCACCAGTGTAAATCTGGTGTCAGGATCAGATTTAACATGATACACAGAACAACTGCTGCAATACAGCAGAAATTAAAAATCTGAAATACTTTCTTTCCTTCATAATTGGGTTTAGCCTCTTTCGGGTAATCTGCTTCCACTTTTTTTACGAAGATTCCCTGTTCCTTCAATATGCGATAAAAATTACGCTGAATATTCGTGCTGTCATATCTGGAAGTAAACGCAAATGACAATGTATCTCCAAAAGAGCATACGCAAAGCTCTGTACGCATGGTGCTTGTGTAAACTCCGAAACGTTCAATATATTTTGCATATTCCGGCGGCATCTTCACCACACTCATATTGGACAATACTGCTGTCACTTCCCGCTCTGCAAGCTTCGCTCCCATCTTGATACAACGGTTCTTCAGTTCCAGTGGCGCCCATTTTAAAATTTTATGTTTCTCATAGGCAATCAAATTGTTCATACGTTCCGCAATTTTTTCTTTTGACAGATTTTCTTCAAAATACTGCTTTGTTGCTTCCAGCACATCATCAAAAGAATCTTTGCCTTCCCCGAAACGATATCCCGGTTCAATATAACTAAAAAAATTCAGCATAGAATCAGATGGAAAAATTTTTCTCAAATTCACTGGAACCATTAAAATTACAGGCTTTTTTTCCTGAATCTTACTTTGTTCTTCATGAATCGCACAGATCATCGCTGCCGTCAAAAATACAGACATGGATACGCCATGTTTTCTTGATACTTCCAGAAGTTCTTTTACTGAGGCAGTCGTCTCTCCAATCTGAAGTTCTTCATATTCCTTACTCTCCCGGCGAATCTGATAAGCATGATTCTTTTTCTTTCTCGTGCCACGCTCATCTGGATTGTAGTAACGGCCAAAACCATCCTCCTCCTGATCTTTTACTGTCAGATCTTGCTCCGTAAGGATCACATTTTCCAGACCATCCTTTTCATGCATCAGATAAAGATAGTTCTTCACAAGCTCACGCAAAAATTCAGTTGCTCCCGTCCCGTCTGTCAGTGCATGAAACACTTCAAAATTAATCCGGTTCTTATAATAGGTGACTTCAAATAATAATTCTTTTTTATCTCTTATATAAAGATGGCTGCACGGTTCCTTGTACTCTTCCCTTACGACCGGCCGCAGATCACTTTTCTCGAGATAATGCCAGAAAAGTCCTTTTCGCATGACTGACAGAAAGACCGGATACTTCTGGATTGTCTGATCCAATGCCATCTTAAGAATACTTCCGTCAATCTTTTCTTTTAATACGCAGTAAAAGCGAAATACCCTTGTATCCTTCGGGCTGCTGGCAGCGGAAAACATTTTTGCCGCATTGTCCAGATTCCGCCAATATGCTCTTCTTTGCTGGAACACTTTTATTCCCTCCTACCTAAGAACTGATTGATCAGTTCAAAACTTTCCTGCACATGGAAATACCGGATCCCAAGCGCAAAATATCCGTGAAGCGCATCTTTGATTCGATGAACCTCCACGTAATTACCGGCTTCCTTTAGCCGTTTTCCATATTCTTCCCCTTCATCTCGAAGTGGATCGAACTCTGCTGTCAGAATTAATGTATCCGGTTGATTTCTGTAATCCGTCTCCATCAGTGGTGCAAAATATTTATTCTTCTTATCCTCTTCTCTGGCCGCATAAAAATCAATATAATCACACATCTTTCCTGCTGTCAGAAGATAATCACTTCCACAGTCTTTTACAGACTGGAACCTGGAAGTATCACTGTAGTCATTATTCACTGCCGGATAGATCAAAATCTGTCTTTGAGGCTTAAAAATCCCATCATCTCTTGCTTTCAGTGAAACTGCTGCCGCAAGATTTCCGCCAGCACTGTCACCGATCAATGTAATGCGTTGAGGATTCACATTTAAAATAAACCGATTTGTATAAATGGCTTTGGCCACTGCATAACAGTCCATAAAACCTGTTGGAAATGGATGTTCCGGCGCCAGTCTGTATTCTACCGACACCACAATATGTTCTGTCGCGGATGCCAGTCTTGCACAGATTCTTTCATAATTATCAATACAATCCGTTACCCAGCCGCCACCGTGGAAGAACAAAAAGACCGGAAGATCTTCCGTCACCTTTTCTCTCGGCAGATAAATACGCACCGGCACTTCATAATCTCCGTTATATATCTTGTAATCGATTGTTTTGTGAAAGATTTTCATTGGGTCTATCGCTTTGAGGCTGGCAAGATGTCTGGCTGCCTCCACCTCAATCCCGTCAAACGACAGTGCCTTTAAAATCTTCTTCATAGAATGATTGATCGCCATATAGAAAAAGAAGAACCCCGGTCCCGGGATTCTTCTTCACTCCTCATCTTCCTATTCAGCAGATGCTTTCTCAACCTGTGCGATTGCTGCTTTCTGCATCGGGATTCTACAGTTCTTATTATTACCAAACTCTACGATAAGATCATCATCTGTAATGTCGATGATTACTCCGTAGAAACCGCTTGTTGTAAGTACGGTATCACCGACTTCCATCTCTGCGATCATCTCCTGGATTCTCTTCTGCTCTTTTTTCTGTGGGCGCATGAATAACATATAAAATCCACCGAATATTACTACATATACCAAAATCAGTACTACCCAGTTTGTTCCTGCGCTCTGTGCTGCCAATGCGTACATAATATTTCCTCCTAAATTTCATTAAACACTGTTTCTACTATACAGGAATTTGACATTTTCATCAAGATATTTTCATCATTTCTACGCGATTTTATAAATATTTTCTATTTTTACAATTCTCACCTGAAAATTCTGCCCGTTCCTGTACCAATTCAAGAATGCCTCGGCATTCTTGCTGCGAGGTGGGAGTCATCTCCCCGCTGATATCATCTGCGATTTTTCTGATCTGCCTGTGATCTACTCGCCCTCTGCCATTCTGCGAAGCTTCTCTTCTTTATATTCTTTGTATCTTCCTGCCTCAATTGCCTCGCGGATCTCTTCCATCATCTTATTATAGAAATATAGATTATGAAGTACACAAAATCTCATACCGAGCATCTCCTTTGCTTTCAGAAGATGTCTCACATAAGCTCTGGAATAGGTTCTGCATACCGGGCAGTTACAACCTTCCTCAATTGGTCTTGTATCTAACTCATACTTGGCATTGAACAGATTCATCTTTCCATGATTCGTATACACATGTCCATGGCGTCCGTTTCTGCTTGGATATACACAGTCAAAGAAGTCAACACCACGTTCTACAGCTTCCAGAATATTCGCCGGTGTTCCGACTCCCATCAGATACGTCGGTTTATTCTGTGGCAGATGCGGCACAACTGCATCCAGAATCCGGTACATCTCCTCATGACTCTCTCCAACTGCAAGTCCGCCGACTGCATAGCCGTCCAGATCCAGTTCTGAAATCTCCTGTGCATGGCGCACACGGATATCCTCATACACGCCGCCCTGATTGATGCCGAATAACATCTGATGCTTGTTAATTGTATCCGGCAGACTGTTCAGTCTGTCCATCTCTGCTTTACATCTCTTAAGCCATCTGGTCGTACGGTTCACAGAATTTTCCATATAATCCCGGTCTGCAACACTGGACGGACACTCGTCAAATGCCATGGCAATGGTGGATGCCAGATTGGACTGGATCTGCATACTCTGCTCCGGTCCCATAAAAATCTTTCTTCCATCGATATGAGAGTTAAAGTATACTCCCTCTTCTTTTATTCTTCTGAGCCCTGCCAGCGAAAACACCTGAAATCCACCGGAATCAGTAAGAATCGGCTTGTCCCACACCATAAACTTATGAAGACCGCCAAGTTTCTTTACGACCTCATCTCCCGGTCTTACATGAAGATGATATGTGTTGGATAATTCAACCTGTGTCCCAATCTCCTGCAGATCTGTTGTTGACACCGCGCCCTTGATTGCCGCAATAGTTCCTACATTCATAAATACAGGGGTCTCAATGACCCCATGTACTGTATGTAATCTTCCTCTTTTGGCAAGACCATCTGTCTTTAATAATTCATACATGATCTTTCCCTCTCTTTTTCTTTTTTTAATAATGACATACTACCGGGCATCCATCCGGAATCAGGTCATAAAGTGCCGCCGCTTTATCTTTCGGCATATTAACACAGCCATGTGAACCGTGACTTAAATATCTGTTGCCTCCAAATGAAGACTGCCATGTTGCATCGTGGAATCCGATACCTCCATTAAATGGCATCCAGTAAGCAACCGGTGTCTCGTACTCGTAAGTTCCATCTGGTTTCTTTGTTCCGCGAAGTGTCTTATTTTTTGACTTGTATGCCAAAGAATAGGTTCCCTGCGGTGTCGCATTTCCCTTGTTCGGATTACCTGTTACAATATCGGTCTCCAGCGCAATCTGTCCGTCTTTAATAAACCACATATGCTGCGTGGTAAGATCGACTTCTGCATATGTATTTCCCATATCCATTGCAGTATAGTTGGCTGCACGACTGGAATATTCCGGCTCTCTTGTTACAGTCTCAGCATTCTGGATATTGGCGATCAATGCATCATACTCTGCATCCTGATTGATTTTCCAGCCATAACCGCCACCTTCAACTGTGACAGTATTGCCTGTTGCAGTTGTAAACTGACGCGGTTTTCCTTTCGTATTATATTTTGTTGCAAGAGCAGCAATATACTCTTTTACTGCTTCCTGATTAAATGTAACGTTCATATCTGCATCCACAATCACCCACTGTGAAATGACAGATGCATCTACCACTTCTGTATTCGGATTAAAGTCATATGTAACATTCGCTCCAAGATAGCTGTTCATGGTATCCTTTGCTGCCACTACTTCCTGGGAATCTGATAAAAATCTCGGTTTGATATAGCAGTTCGTATCTGTCAGATTCAAGGTATCCTGGAATCCTTCTATCGACTCTCTGATATCTTTATTAAATGTCTCTGTATCAATCTGCGTACCAATGACCTCTGGCACGACCACAAACTCTGTATTCTGGAATTCTGGATGCGCATCTACAGAAGCCACCTGATTCTCTTCTTTCAGGCAATTCAAACTCTCAATACGCCTTGCAAGTGCATTCTCATCATACTTCACTCCAATCTTTGCCTCAATCACCGGCTTCTCCCACAGAGATGTAATCCAAAGAAACTTGTTCTGCTTCTTTGCCAACTCTTTAACTTCATCTCCCGGCACATATTCCAAAGAAATCTCGCTTCCTGTAATCTGTTCACTGTCGCCGTCAGATTCCTGAAGTGTCAAAGTATAATCCGCAACCTGTTGTTCCATATATTTTTCCACCTGTGCAACACTCTTCAATGCAAAATTATTACCATTGATCGTTGTGTTGAACATAAAATGACTGTCAAAGTAAAACGCCATGCCAACATAAGCAACTACCAGAACTGCTAAGATCACACCAAACGTGATACCTACCTTCTTGCCAATGCCGCCTCTCTTTGGTTTCTCATCTTCATCTTCGTCCAGAGATACAAAGTCTGTCTCGAAATCTTCATCGTCATTATAATCTACGTCAAACTCGTCTCTGCCTTCTTCTACTACTTCTTCTTCGTACTCGTTTTTCTTCTTTTTTCCAAACATGTTCGTCAAACTCCCCTTTTCTAGTTCACACGCTATCATTATAATATGCACTCTTCTAAAAGTACAGAGCTAATTCACGAAAAATTCTTGAAGAATTTATTAAGATTGTTTTATAATAAAAAGAAATCTATAACAAAACCTATGACATCAAAGGAGAAATTGACATTATGGCTGGATCAACTTATGGAACATTGTTCCGTATCACCACATGGGGAGAATCTCACGGACCTGCAATCGGTGTTGTGATCGACGGGTGTCCTTCAGGACTTTCCTTAAGTGAAGAAGATATACAAAAACAGCTCGACCGAAGAAAACCTGGACAGAGTAAATTTACAACGAAGAGAAATGAAAGCGACACTGTCCAGATTCTCTCCGGTGTTTTCGAGGGTAAGACAACCGGCACACCAATCTCTGTCATTGTCTACAATCAGGACCAGCGTTCCAGAGATTACGGTAAAATTAAAGACTGTTACCGTCCCGGACATGCTGATTATACATTTGATGCAAAATATGGCATCCGCGATTACCGCGGTGGCGGACGTTCTTCTGCCCGTGAAACAATTGGCCGGGTCGCAGCCGGTGCAATTGCAAAAAAAATCCTGGAACAATTAGGAATCGACCTGATTGCCTTTACCCGTTCTATTGGAGATATCTGTATTCCTGAAACGGAATATCGTTATGAAGATATTGCCGAAAATATGTTATATATGCCAAATAATGCTTATGCAAAAAAAGCTTCCGATTATCTGGAATCCTGCATGAAAAATCAGGATTCTTCCGGTGGAATTGTGGAATGCCGCGTAAAAGGCATGCCGGCCGGAATCGGTGAGACAGTCTTTGATAAACTTGACGCTTCTCTCGCAAAAGCTGTCGTTTCCATTGGCGCTGTCAAAGGTGTGGAAATCGGTGACGGATTTGAAGCTTCAAAAAGCCACGGCAGCAGCAACAATGATGCATTTACATGTCAGAATGGTGCCGTTATAAAAAAGACGAACCACGCCGGCGGAATCCTCGGAGGTATGAGTGATGGTTCTGAGCTGATTTTGCGGGCTGCATTTAAACCGACTCCTTCCATCAGCAAGGAACAGCAGACCATCAATACGGCTTTCGAAGATACGACGATTGCCATTACCGGACGTCACGATCCGGTTGTTGTACCAAGGGCTGTTGTTGTTGTAGAATCTATGGCCGCAATCACAATTTTAGACCAGATGATGATAAATATGTCCGCAAAGATGGATGCCTTAGAAGCATTTTACTGTAAAAAATAATAACGTCAAAAAAAGAGAAGTCCTAAGCTTTTACCCTTACGACTTCTCTTTTCAACTCATTTATCTGTACTATAACCCTACTTTTTCCACATCGGATTTTCTTCACACATAGCAATCTGTTCCGGCATGATTGGGAGTTCCCTGAATCGGTGTCCGGTTGCATTATAAATTGCATGAGCAATTGCCGAAAGTGGTGTATTGATCACGACCTCACCGATAGATTTTGCGCCAAATGGACCAGACTTCTCATAGCTGCTCTCAAACTCTACATGAATATGACCGATATCTTCTCTTGTCGGAATCTTATATTGCATGAGAGAATTTTCATAAAGTCTTCCCTTTGCATCATAAGTGATATTCTCCGTCAGTGCCATTCCGATTCCCTGAAGGATTCCGCCCTCAGCCTGAACTCTTGCCAGGTTTGGGTTCACCGGAGTCCCACAGTCAACAGCAGTATAATAATCTATCACTTTTGCCTGTCCGGTCAGAAGATCCACTTCCACATCTGCCACGCCTGCCATAAATGGCGGTGGTGAAGTCGGCTGGCTCATGGTCACAGTCTCTTCCAGAGCAATACTGTTGCCCGCCATAGACGCTGTTGCAATATCAAACAGGGAAACTTCTGTTTTTTTCAGAGTCTTTTCGCCTCTATAGATGACTTTATCACCGTCAAATTCTACTTCTTTCTCATCACATCCAAGCATCTTAGCTCCGACAAGACAAATCTTATCTCTAAGCTTTCTCGCACACAGCTCAGTTGCCTTTCCGGTTACATAAGTCGTACTGGATGCATAAGATCCTGAATCATATGGTGATGCATCCGTATCTGCTCCAAATACAATTACTTTATCAAGCGGACACTCCAATACTTCTGCTGCAATCTGTGCAAGAATCGTATCACAACCTGTTCCCATGTCTGCTGCTGCAATTCGCATAATGTAGAAACCTTCATCATTCAGTTTCAGCGCTGCACTGCCTACATCTAATCCACTGATACAAGATCCCTGCATGGCAAGTCCCATACCAAGAGCACGGACTTTTCCATGTCCTAGTTCGCGAACCGGATAATTCTCATCCCAGTGACTCATCTCTTTCACCTTTGCAATACAACGGTCCAAGGCACAGCTTGTATTTGTCTCACCGTAAAATGCAGGCATGACCTGTCCTTCTTTTACTATGTTCATCTCACGAAGTTTCATCGGATCCATATGGAGTTTTTCTGCCAGTTCATTAACTGCTGTCTCAATGGCAAAAAGTCCCTGTGTTGCACCATATCCACGATAAGCTTCAGAAGACATAACATTCGTATAAACCACGTCGTAAACAAAGCGGAATGCCTCTGCTTTTCCGTAAAGCGGAATAGATTTGTGCCCGGACAGTCCGACTGTTGTCGGTCCATGTTCCCCATAGGCACCTGTGTTAGAAATGGTGTACAGATCAATTCCACGGATAGTTCCATCTTTCATAGCTCCAAGTTTCACATGCATTTCCATCTCATGTCGCGGAGAAGAAGCTGTCATACATTCCTCACGGGTGAAAATAATCTTACTCGGCTTCTTTGTCATCCAGGTCACATATGCCGGATAGACCTCACAGACCGCTGTCTGTTTTGTTCCAAAACCTCCTCCGATACGCGGCTTGCTGACACGTACCTGTGATTTTGGAATATGAAGTGCATTTGCAATGATCCTTCTGCAGTGAAACACAATCTGGGTAGAGCTAAATACATTCAGACGTCCATATGTATCAATGGAACAATATGTACGCATTGTTTCCATCATCGTCTGCTGGCAGGCTTTTGTATGATATACCTGGTCGATGATAATGTCACAGTCTGACAGTACTTGATCAATATCTCCATGTTCACTCGCCTCATGTGCGCACAGATTTCTTTTATTATCTGCTCCTACCGGACAAAGCGCCTCCCAGTTATCTTCCGGGTGCACCAGAATTGGATTATCCAAAGCTTTATGATAATCAAGGATCGGTTCCAACACCTCGTACTGTACCTTGATCATGGAAATGGCTCTGTCCACCGCTTTTTCTGTCTCTCCTGCCACAATCGCAACCGGATCTCCTACAAATCTGACATGACGATCCAGAATCAGACGGTCATATGGACTGGGTTCTGGATAAGTCTGTCCTGCACATGTAAATCTTCGTCCGTTCTGGTCGATATCCTTCCATGTATAGATGGCCTCAATTCCAGGAACTTTCATTGCCTTATCTGTCTGAATCTCCTGCACCACCGCATTTGCATGAGGGGATCTGAGCAGTTTCACGATCAGACAATCTTCCGGGATCATATCATCCATATATACTGGCTGACCGGTCACAAGCTGCATGGCATCTTTTTTTCTGACTGGCTGATTTACAATTTGCATGATACTTCCTCCCCTCTTTTTTCTTTCTTCCAGACAAGGAAATTCTGGATTCCACGAAGCTGTCCCTCATACCCGGAACAACGGCACAGATTCCCTGCCAGATACTCTTTTATCTCTTCCTCATTCGGAAATTCATTTTCACGGAATAATGCCAGTGCATTCATAATCATGCCCGGATTACAGAAACCACACTGCTCTGCTCCCTGGTCTGCAATGAATGCGCCAAACTCTTCCGCTTCTTCCTTAAGCCCTTCAAGCGTTGTGACTTTATGTCCATCTACTCTGGCTGCCAGAATAGAACAGGATAGTACCGGCTTGTCATCTAAAAATACTGTGCAAAGTCCACAACCTGAAGTCTCACATCCACGTTTTACACTTTTACATCCATGCTTTCTTACAAAATCTATAAGAAGCAGGTCCGGTTCGATCTCTTCCTGAATTTTCTTTCCATTAAGTACGATACTAATCTGCATTTCTGTCACCTCCCAGTATACGAAGTGCACGAACGGTCATAACCTCTGCCAGATGGCTTCGATACTCAGCAGTTCCTCGCATATTACTTCCAGTCGGAAGCTTTTCTTTTATCTCTTTGGCAAATGTGTGCATCACTTCTTCTGTAACACTTCCATCTGTCAGCCCCTTCAACAATCCAGCCGCGTCTTCGAACAACATAGCTTTTCCCGGTCTGGCACCGATACTAATACGCATCTTATCAGCAAAGATTGCTGCTGTCAGGTTAAGTGTCGGGAAATCTGTCACTGTATTTCTCACAGACTGATAACAAATATGAACTGGCGTCTTCTTTATTATAATGTGAACCAGAATATCATTGTCTCTTTTAAGTTTCGCAAACTCCTGAATGGACATGATTCCTCCTTTGTAAAGCTCCACATCACAATCTAATGCAAGCAGAAGTGTCAACACATCTGAAAATCCAAATCTGCCGAACAGACTTCCTCCGACTGTTGCAAGATTACGGAACTGTACTCCTACAATATGTCGAAACGCGTCTTTCACTGCGCCTTCTGTATAATGAGACAATCCTTCATGCAATTCCATCTGACGAAGCGTGACCATGCAGCCGATCCTGAACTCCTCTTCTGTCTCTTCAATCTGATCCAACCCAAGTCCAGACAGGTCGATTGCAGTCTGCACATTAGCATCACTCATCTTTACCCAGAGCATACCTCCAATAATCCGGTTCGTGCGCTTCTGGTTCAGCTCCCAGGCTTCTTCCAGGTTTTCTACCTTTTTATAATTCTTGATCTTAATCATAATCTCTCTTCATTCTCCCTGATTTTTCAGAAATTTTAAAATCCATTTTGCATGAATAACCAATTATATTTTACGGATATATATGGGATTTGTCAAAACCTGTTTTTTTTCTTCTTTATCCTTCAAAAATCTGATCCAGATTTTCCAGAATTACATCTGCACTGATTGGTTTGGCAATGTGACCATTCATACCAGCCTTGACCGCCTTTTTACGGTCTTCCTCAAAAGCATTTGCAGTCATCGCAATGATTGGGATATTCGCACATTTGTGATTGTTCAGCGTACGTATCTCCCGGGTTGCAGTATAGCCATCCATCTTCGGCATCTGAATATCCATAAAAATCAGATCATATTTCCTGCCTTCTGCTGATGACATGATATTCACAGCATCTGTGCCATCCTCTGCTGTATCCACTTCCAGACCAATTTCTTTCATGATTGCTGTTGCAATCTCGCGATTCAACTCATTATCCTCTACAAGAAGGACTTTTTTACCTGCATAACTCTTTCGGTTTTCCGCCTGAGCCTTCTGTTTTTCATTCTTAAGGAGTTCTCTTTGCGCCTGACTCATCAGAACTTCCCGCAGCTCTGAAAGAAACAACGGTTTCGACACAAATGCAGTTACTCCCGCCTCTCTTGCCTCCTGTTCAACATCTGACCAGTCATAGGCAGTCAGGATAATAATCGGATACTCCTCTCCAACCACCATACGAATCCTGCGTACTGTCTCGATTCCGTTCATATCCGGCATCAGCCAGTCAATGATATACACTTTAAATTCCTGATTCTGTTCATACGCTTCTTTTGCCCGAAGTACCGCTTCTTTTCCCGAAGTTGTCCAGTCTGCCGTCATTTCAATCTCACGCAGCATTCTGCTCACACTCATACAAGTTTGTGCATCATCATCCACCACAAGCGCTCTGGCACCTTTTAGCTCTGGAACAGGTTCCCGTTTCACTGTCTCTCCTGATGTTTCGCATTCAAGCATAATTGTAAATTCTGTTCCTTTTCCGGTTTCACTTTCAACCTGAATTGTACCACCCATCATGTCCACAATGTTTTTGGTGATCGCCATTCCAAGACCGGTTCCTCCAATCCCATTCTCCGTAACAGTATGCTCTCTTGAAAAAGAATCAAACACATGCTTTCGGAACTCCCTAGACATTCCGATTCCATTATCCTTCACACTGAAAACGACCGTTATGTATCCATCTCTTCTGCATGGCTTCTCCGAAACACGAATGTTAATCATACCGCCGACCGGTGTGAATTTTACAGCATTACTGCAAATATTGAGAAGGACCTGTGTCAGACGCAGCTTGTCGGTAATGATATCTTCATGAATTACATCCTGTGTATCAATATAAAGATCCTGCTGCTTAGAATAAACAGATCCCTGAATGATTG
>OGCQ01003806.1_pt1 | contig 13033 bp, 12 predicted proteins | sample 1570161 | NCBI WGS metagenome assembly OGCQ01 (sample SAMEA4384402, study PRJEB24528) | human gut metagenome
AAAAGAAAATAGCCATTTAATATAAGTAAAAATGGCTATTTTGTCTACAATCTGACACTTAGATATATATCTAAGTGTTTTTATTGTTATATACTTCTTAATTTATAAGGTTATGTTATACAAAATGGTTGTTATATTTACATATTAAACTACCATTTTGTATAACATAACCATTTACAATAGAATTGTCGTAAATAATATATTTTAATGATTTACTCATGGATTGGATAGGATACATATATGAAAATAAAAAATAAAATATTATGCTTATTGTTATTATTATTATTATTAATGATATCACTTTTAGTTTTTGTTAATAAAAAAGAGAGTATAAATGCTTTGGTTCTTTACAGGAGTAGTATTGATGAACTTGCACCATTAAGTTCAGATATAACAGAGAACACAAATATAAAAATAAATTATAAATATATTTTTGATGATACAAAAAGCAATTTTTCGACTTCAAATTTATGGAAAGATATTGAACTTTTTTTAGCAGATGAATCAAATTTGCGTGATATAGATGTTTTATTTGATATTCCATATGAGTATTTATCGTATTTGATAAAAGATAACAAATTAGTTGACTTGACAAATAAAATCGATAAATCAACACTAGATAATACTTATTATCCAATTATAGATATTAGTAAGAAAGCTGGTGGAGGAAATATATATTTCTTATCACCTACATATTCAACGCAATTTATAGCAATAGATAAAGAATTCATGCAACTTAACAATTCTTTATTTGTAACATGGAATGATATATATGAAAGAGTAGAAGAAGAAGAAGAAGGTTCGAGTATTATTTCATATGGACCAGGTGGTATCATGGGCATTTCTACAGACTTAGAAATACTATTAATGAGTATGTCTCCAGATTTTATAGAAAATGGAGATATATATGGAGATAAAGAATTGGTAGGAGAACTTAAGAAATTAATTAGTCTTTATAAAAATTATGGATATAAAAAAAACTATTCTGAGGAATTAGAGGGAATTAGTAATTTAAACCGAAATGAAAGAGCATTGTTAAAAGTAATTTATCCTCCTCAACTAGAGGATTTATCAATTGAAAAAAATGCTTATTATAATATCCTGCCATTGCCAGTTTTTGAAGGCTTTGAAGATATAGTTAATATTAGACTTGGTATGAGTTACTCAGTTTTGGAATCATCAAAAAAGCAAGAAGCATCATTGAAAATATTGTCATACATTATGAGTAAAGAGTTTTCTGAAAAAATTATATCTCAAGAATTATATTTTCCTAATGGTGAATTTGCTTCATATATAGATGATGATATAAAAGAATTGTATAATCAAAGATATAATTTATCTAATACTGATTTTATATATGCTGGAAATTCTGGAGCATTAAATAAAAATCAATTTACACAGAATGAATATCGAGCTTTTCATACAGTAAATGGAGAAATATTACCACTTATAATAGATAATAAAATAAACATTGACGATGGAATAGAAGAGATAAAGAGTGAATTTAAAAAAGTTGTGAAAATTTTAGAAACAGAGAATAAAAATTAATTAATATTTACAAGGGGGGCATATTGACAAAAAAAGAAATAAATTCGCAAATAGACTATATAACGATTGCCAAAGCAATTGGAATAATTATGGTGGTGTGTGGGCATATAGGAGGTATTTACAAAATTATAGGAATTCCAGTATTTAATTCAAAACCTAGTGAAATATTTCCGATATATTCATACCATATGCCATTATTTATATTTATTTCAGGATATTTCTATAAACAAGGGTATATTTATGATATTAAGGGATTAATCAAAAAAAGATTGAAAACATTAGTTATTCCATATTATAAGTGGAATTTATTTTACGGACTTTTAGTTACAGTATTAATTAACGTAGGTTTGTTTAATAATGGAAATAAAATAAATTTATATAACTATTTTTTAGAACCTATATTTCAAGGATACCAATATAATTTAAATGGACCCTCATGGTTTTTAATTTCATTATTTTTTATACAAATAGGATATACTCTGATACGAAAGAGACTGAATAATAATATTCTAGATGTTAAGTTAAGTTTATTATTATTTATTATTACTATTATTGTAAATATATGGTCAAATAATATCGTAATGGAGAATCATCCAATCCCTTTATTTTTAAGTAGAACATTGTTTGGAGTATTGTTTTTTCATATAGGATACTGTTTTAATATCTATTTTAAATCTAAAAATAATCTTTGTGTACCAGATTTACTTTTTATTGTTTTTCTTAAATATTTTTTAACCATAATTATAGGTAAAAATTATACTTTGAGTATGAGGACTATGCTGTTAAGAGGAATGAGTATTGTACCTATATTATCAGCTATATTAGGGATAATATATATTTTATACATATCAAAATTAATAGAAAAAATATTACTTAATAGAGACTTAAAATACTTAAAAATGTTTTTTGGTTTTATTTCCAAGAATACTTTTGCAATTATGATGCATCATATGACAATAAATATGTTTATACAATTAATACTAGATAGTATGGATAAAAATAATATTGTTTATATAATATGGTACTATTCTGAAGATGTAGTTAAGCCTGTTATTTGTATATTATTTTCAGTTTTATTTAATAAATATGTAGGTAGTTTTCTGGATGAAATTTATTTAAGAATAGTAATAATGTTTAAGTTTTTAAAGGAAAACAAATTAAAGGAAAACAAAAATGTACACTTAAAAGACTTATAGCTCAATGTATGGGTGGTGCCATTTGAGCCATACTTCAAAGAAACTATACTAATGAAGAAGTCAAAGTTAAACCAATCCTTAAATAGTTTAATTTATATAGCAATGAAGATATAGATAAATTAATCAAGATAAACTTTAAAAAAGGAAATCAAAACTTAATGGCTTAGATAAAATGGCAAGTTTATTTAAATATAATTAATTATTATATAATTGCATTAAATTTGAATAAGCAGTTATTATCTCAAGTAAGTTATTTTCATTAACTTCGAAGACACTTGAAAAAGAAATATTAGGATTAAAACTATTTGATTCTTTTAACTTAGAAATTAAAATGCATAGTCTAGCAAGATTATTTTTTGATTCTATTTCCATATAAACATAATCTCCTATCTTAAGATATTTAAATTTAACAATAAATAAGTAGATTCTACAATGAAGTTTAGGCTAGATAAATTTAAAGTAAGAGGTAATACTAGCAGAGGGAGAACCAGTACCTTTTGAATTAGTAAGTCAAGTAATGAAGAAGTTTGTACAAGTGTTCAAGGAGAGTAGTACAAGATAACAAAGAAAGTAGTTGTTAAATTTACTTGTTTCAAGGTAACTACAGATAAATGAAGATGTAATTAGGTACTTAGTGAAGGAAGGGTTGTCTGAAGAAGATGAAGACCCTTCCTTTTTTCATGCTTCTATGATTAATTGTACTTGTTTGAAATTTGTAATATAATGTAAGAAATAAAATGGAGGGGATTATAATAATGAAAATACCAAAATATGCTCATAATAAGCAGATAGGGAATATAGCTGCTGATACATTAAAAAGTATATTACAAAAATTTGCTATTGTTAATCCACATGATGAATCTATTGATTTAGGGATTGATATGAGAGGACAAATTGTTGAGAATGAAATACCTCAAGAGCAATTTTTCAATATACAGTGTAAAGGAACTGATGAGGCTGATATAACTTCATCGACTTTGTATTTAACTATTCAGATAAAGGTTTCTACAATAAACTATTGGAATCAACAGAACGAAGTAACCTTCTTATTTCTTGTTGATAATAGTACACAAAATTGTTATTGGTGTAATCCATTAGAACAAATCGAGTCACGTATAGATGAAATTCAAGAGCAAGATAAAGTTAATATAAGAGTGCCAATAGAAAACTGCATAAATAAACAAACTCTAAAGCTACCAAGTAATTTTATAAATGATATAACATTATACGTAGTAAAGAAAATGAATAGATTATCTGATATGATGCATAAGATAAAGAATAGTATCATAGATAGACATGATTTAGATATATCTTCATCATTTGAAATATTATCTATTTTAGTTAAAGAGACAGATAAGATAAAAAAAGATTATTATGAAATTGCTGATATAATAATAAATAATATTAAATTGAACTTACAAAAATCGTATGATATATATCACCAACTAGATTGTATACCAGAAGCTAGAAGATATTGTCCTAATGGTGTTTTTTATGATAAAGGATTCTCAGGAAAGTCTAATAAAAGTATCATAGATTTAAAAGAAGAAGCAGATTATTTAATTAGTAAATTTGAAAGCGATAAGAGTGATATTGAAATATTGAAAGAGTTAGAGTTGTGTGAGAAAGAATTAAAAGATATATATAAACATGTACTTGGTTTTTTACTTGAGATGGTTCGTGAGGATGATCCATATGGAGATCACTCGGATTTAGAAAATATGTTTTTTAAAGAATTAGGCATTTTTCAGAATTAGTAAATAAAAATAATGTGTAGTACAAAATAACCTCCTTTGGAGGTGTAACGGAGAACCGTATCACAAGTAAGGGATACGGTTTTGATATATAATAAATAGGATATATGATACATTTGAAAGGGGAGTAAGGATTATGTATAGGTTTAGAAGTGTTGAAAATTTAATTGGAGATTATCAAGAATTGGAGAAGCAACAAATTTATTGTGCATCTTTAGATGAATTAAATGATCCATTGGAGGGGAAGATGATTTATTTTTGGCACGGAGATAGAATTGTTATGGAAAATTTATTTAAACATTATTTATTGTGTTTAGATCATGTTGTTTTTCTAGCAAAGCTATTAAAAGATGATCAGGGTATTAGTAAAGATGATATTCCAGTATATCTAAGTGTAGATAAACTACCTACTCCTAAATATAAACAACGTATACATCAAATATACAATCAATTTTTTTCTGATGAATTTATACAAGGTTATATTGACTTTATGCTACAAGATAATGCTAAAATCTATGAAGAGGAAATGCATGTACATTTGAAGTTATTACATATGAGGGCGATTGATGCAATTTTTAATGTGAATGCACAATATGGATTAATGCAAGACTATAAGTATGAGAAAGTAAGTATAAATAGTGAATTTATAAAACTAAAAGAGAAAATAAATACAAAAACTTATAATAAAATGATGAGTGTAATAAATGATGTATTAAAGCAGATGGATAGTACATATCTATTAAAATTTAAAGACTCCATAAAGTATCAAAGTATATATATTGAATTTTCATATATGTATATAGAAGCAATAAAAAAATTGACATATCCTAATGTATATGTGGCTTGTTTTATGGATAATTGTTTAAATTCATCTATTTGGGGGACATATGGGAATAATCATACAGGAGTATGTTTGAAATTTAAAGTCGATAATTTAGAACCTCAACTAGATTTAAAGTGTAAGACTGCTTGGGATAGTTCAGTTGGAGATATTTATGAATATGAAAGATTTAATTTACAACCAATAGAGTATGTTGCTGAATTTGAAGAAGTAGATTTTTTTAGAAAAATGGGAATATTATCCATGAAACAATTAAAAGAACAGTGGTATACAAATGATAACGGTGAATTAAGTATATGTTCTAATCATTTATTTACAGAAGGAGAGACATGGAGAGAAGACTATTGGAGTATTTATCCTAAGGTATATTTAAGAAAACTACCAGACTGGGCACATGAAAGGGAATATCGTATAGTATTACTAAGCAATTTAGGGTTTTATAAGGATACTAAAGATAGATTATTAGAATATAAATTTGAAGATTTAGAAGAAATAATTTTTGGCATGAAAACCTCTAGAGAAGCAAGAATAAAAATTATTGAAATAGTTGAAAAAAAATGCAAGGAAAGCAAAAGGGAAAAGTTTGATTTCTATGAAATGATGTATTCCTCAGAGAATAACCAACTTTGTAAAAGACTAGTATATTCTATAAATAATAAACTATTATAGTGGTATAAATCGTAACATTTAAAATCATAAAAACACAGAGATACAAATAAATGATCATATAAAACATACTTAATCAAGGATGAGTTACCTAAAGAACAAGATAACCCATTTTTTGTATTTACTTAGGATAAATTGTGTGAATTAAAAAATGGTAATATAATTGAAAATAAATACAGAATCAAAAACAAGATGTAGAAATGATTTATCCTTATATGAAGTGTAGATAATTGTATTGTATTATCTTTTTTGATAGAAAAATCTTCACTTACAGTAATTGAAAGTAAATAAAACTATAGATAAAGATAAGGGGGAATTACTTAATGGACTTAATAAATATAGCTATTTCATCGATATTATCAGGTATATTAGGAGTGGCAATATCAACATACTACCATAATAGAATGGAAAAAAGGAAATGGAAAATACATATACTAGAACAACTTTTAGGTAACAGACATGATATTAAAGGTGAGAAGTTCACAGAAGCTATGAATAGTGTTTTTGTAGTTTTTCATGATTCAAAAGAGGTGTTAAAGGCATTAAAGGAATTTCATCAAGTTACTTTAGGTGCAAGAACACCAGATCAAGCTAATCAGAAACTTTTAGATTTATTCAAAGCTATGTGTAGAAATTTAAAAATTGATACAGAACCTCTTACTGATAATTTCTTTTTGCAACCATTTAATATAAGAGACTAAACTGCAAATTTGAAAATAGTAATACAGTAACTAGAAGAAATAAAAGCAAATAAAAATCGTGCTCCGTAGAGTACGGTACGGAGAACCATATCACAAGTAGATGATATGGTTTTTTTATATTAGATAAATCTATTAATTATTAAATATTATGTAAAAATTAAAAAAATTTAACAAAACTCTAATTTACATTTCATGACAACTATAAATACATATTATATAATTTAGACATGAATTAGGAAGCAATATTTAGGAGGATAAATTAATGGATAAAAATACAGAAAATATAATAGATGTAGTTACAGTAGATGAAAAGAAAAATAAAACTAAAAAAAACATAATAAAGGTTGTTTCAATTTTTTCAGCATCTGCAATCGGATTATGTGCACTTGGAGGAGTAGTATTATACAATATAGTTAAATCAAATATAAACTATACAGAACAACAAGCAAAAGAAATAGCACTTTCACAAGTTCCAGGACAAGTTGTTTATGTAACTAAAGATATAGATTTAGATCATTTAGGATTAGAATATGATATAAAGATAAAGGATAAAAATAATATAATTAGAGAAGTTACTGTTGATTCAAAATATGGGGCTATATCAGACTTTGAAAACTACTATTATAATGATTAAATAATAGTACCAAATAGTAAAAATTATATTTATCGAATAATAAATTAACGAAAGGTATCTTATTATAATTTAAATTATAGTAAGATACCTTTCGTTAATTTGTATTATTTAGAACCATCACATTTACCTATAAATATAAGATAGCGAAAAATTACAGAAGAAGTTGTAGATAACCGTATTATTAAGTATATAAATATATTTTTATATTTATAATATGGTATATATTAGATAAAAATTAATAAATTAAAAAAGATTAAAAAATTTTAATTTAACTCTAATTCTGTATTCATGAAAAACTAAAATCTATATTATATAATTGTATTAAAGATTGTAGCTAGAAAAAATAAAAGCTATTTATAAATAATAGAATATTTTAAACCAAATATAAATTAAGCATTAAATAATATTCTTAAAAAGTAACAGTATATGCCAATCTATTATTACAGAATTAGATGATTGATTACTACATTTAAATCGCATAAAAGTATAATTTCAGTAAGTAATAAATTATAAGGAAGTGGTCATAGTGAAGAGGATATTAATTGTTGAAGATGAAAGTAGTATCTCTGATTTTGTAAAGGGAGAATTAGAATATGAAGGATATGAGGTTTGTATAAAAGAAGATGGTAGAGAAGGTCTAGAAGAAGCTCTAAATAATGAATACGACCTTGTAATATTAGATATAATGCTCCCATCAATGAATGGATTTGAAATATGTAGAAGAATAAAAAGAGTAAAAGCTACTCCAGTTGTAATGCTTAGTGCAAAAAGTAGTGTTATAGATAAAGTAAATGGCCTTAAATTAGGAGCAGATGATTATATATCAAAGCCTTTTGCTATAGAAGAATTATTGGCACGTATAGAAGTAGTTTTTAGAAGAGAATCTAATCCAAAAGATTCTATATTTAAATTTAAAGATATTACAATTGATACAAAATCAAGAATAGTTAAAAGAAATAATGAAGAAATCAACTTAACAAATAAAGAATACGAATTATTGATGATATTAATAGAAAACAAAGATGAAGTAGTTACAAGAGATGAATTATTAGAAAGAATATGGGGATATGATACAGAAACTAATGTTACTGATGTATATATTAGACATCTAAGATCTAAATTAAATAATGAAAATAAAGAAGAATATATACAAACTGTTAGGTCTATTGGTTATATAATGAGGAGTTAAATATGAAACTAAAAAAACGACCAATATTCTTAGAAATTACAAAAAATTCTTTTTTTGCAATTATTTTAATTTTAACCATATACACAGTTAGCCAATTAGTTGTATTCTGGATATTTATAGATAAACATGAAATAGATTTAGTAAAGAGTAGATATCAAGAAATTATTAATTTATCTAATAGTATTAATATAGAATTTTCAGAAAAGGGATTTACAGAGTATTTAGAAAGACTAGATTACAATGAAAATGATGAATATATTAGAATTTATTCGCCAAATGAACTATACTATCAATCACCTTCAGAAGTATGGCAATATATTAATTTTGATTATGCAAATCAAAATATTCATATAAAATCTAAGTCTTTTGACTTTGAAATATATAAATTAATAACAGGTCCCATACAAATAAATAATTCAGAATATACATTACAAATAGTATTAGAAAATGAAATGTTTGGTGATTTTATAGATAATTCTTTACCAATTTTAGTAGTATCAATAATTTTGGGACTAATATTGAGTGGTATAGGAGCTATGTATGTTTCTAAAAAATTCATATATAAAATTAGGAAACTTATAGAAACAATGAATGAGATAAAGGCAAATGGACTAAATAAAAGAGCAGAAAATTCAGAAGTAAATGATGAAATAGATAAATTAAATACTGTATTTAATTCAATGATGGATGAAATTCAACATGTATTTGATGAGCAAACTAGATTTGTATCAGATGCTTCACATGAATTAAAAACACCATTAACAGCACTTAATGGACATTTAAGTATGCTTAAGAGATGGGGAAAAAATGATAAAGAACGTTTAGAAAAATCATTAGATACATGTATAAGCGAAGTTGAAAGACTTACAAAAATAGTAAATGATATGTTAACCTTATCTAGAGAAGAAAAAGTAGAGATAGATTTAGAAAATATAAATGAAGTTGAACCTAAAATAATAATTGATGAAGTAATAGAACAGTATAAGATTTTAAATCCAGATGTAAATTATATTACTAATATTGATGACATAAAAGTAAAAATTGACCCTAATGATTTAAAACAATTATTAATTATATTTATTGATAACTCAATTAAATACAACAATAAAAATAATATAGAAATTAGAATTAATTTTAAAAAAATATTAAATAAAATGCAAATAGAAGTTATTGATAATGGCATAGGTATACCAAGTGAAGAAGTTAATAATGTTATGAAAAGATTTTACAAAGTAGATAAATCTAGAAAACATAATAGTTCTTTTGGAATAGGTTTATCTATTGCAAGTAGGATAGTTAAAAATTATAATGGAGAAGTTTTTATAAGTAGTGAATTAGATAAATACACTAAAGTAACTGTAGTTTTTAAATAATAGAACTTGAATAAAAATTTATAATATTAGTTTTAAATTTTATGGATTTAAAAATTATTTTATATAATAAGACAACTAGGAGGATAAGACAACTATGAAGGCAAAACAATATTTGACATTAGGTTTAGGAATAGTAGCTGGTTTCGGGATATCAGTAGTAGGTGTATCATATGCATCACAAAATTTAGTAAGTAATGTGAAACAAGTGACACCAGAAGTATCAAAATCAATAATGTTAAATAAGGTACCAGGAGCAAATATTTTAGAATTTTCATATGATGGAGATGATAAAACTCCTAAATATGATGGAACTTTAATAAAAGATAATTACGAGTATGAAGTTGATGTAAATGCAAAAACTGGACAAATCATTAAGTTTGAAAAAGAAGCTATATTTACACATAATAGTAATGGAAATGCAAATAATGCATCAGCAAATACTCAACAAAGTACTACACAACAAAGCACTACGCAAAATAATAATGCAAGTACAACTAGGAAAGCTTATATAGGAGAATCAAAGGCAAAATCAATAATGCTGAATAAAGTACCAGGAGCTACAATAAGTAAATTCTATCTTGATAATGATGCAACACCAGAATATGATGGAGAACTTATAAAAGGTGATTATGAGTATGATATATCAGTAGATGCAGTAACAGGTGAAATAAGAGAGTTTAGTAAAGAACGTATAAGAAATTATAATAATCCAACAATAAATAACAGTACAAGTACAAATAGTAATACAAATGCAAATAACAATGTAGCTACAAATAATAATACAAATGTAAATAACAATGTGCCTACAAATAATAATGGAATCACAACTAATAGAACATATATAGGAGAATCAAAAGCTAAGTCAATAATGTTAAGCAAGGTTCCAGGGGCTACAATAAGAGGGTTCCACTTTGATAATGACTCAACACCAGAATATGAAGCAGAGCTTATAAAAGATGGTTATGAATACGATATATCAGTAAATGCATTAACAGGTGAAATAATAGAGTTTAGTAAAGAGCGTATAGAACCATATGATGATGACAGATATGACTATGACGATGATTACGATGACAGATACGATGACTAAATTTTAAATAAAATTGAAATATTTTATAACTAATTAAGATCTCATAAGTATATAACATTTAATATATTTATGAGGTTTATTATTTCTAAATAGAAATAATAAATAAATTTACAACTTATTTTTACATATTATATTCAATGTTATAAATTATTATACAAATAAAATCTTATTTATAATATTTATACTCTTATTTTATAATAGTTCTAATATCCATATATATGTTTATTGTTAAATTTCAAAAATTATAGAAAAATAGATTGATTATTTTTAGTTTAGGGTATTAGAATAATTATATAAAAATGGAAGGAATTATAATATGAAAAGATCATTTAAATTATTACTTTTATCAATTTGTGTCATAATAATTGGAACATCTTTTGTAGGATGTAATAAAAATTATTCTGAAGAAATAAGTTTTTTTAACTATGGAGAAAATATAGATGAAGAGACTATAAAAGAATTTGAGAAACAATATGGTATAAAAGTTAATGTTGAAACTTTTGATGACATGGAAACTATGTACCAAAAAGTTAGTAATTCAGGAGTTAAATATGATGTTATTTTAGTATCTGATGCTTTAATGCCAAGGATGATTAAAAATAACCTTGTTCAAGAATTAAACAAAGATAATATACCTAATATATCTCAGATGGATGAAGATTACTTAAACTTAGATATAGATCCAGGCAATAAATATTCAGTGCCTTATATGTTTGGAACAGTAGGACTTATATATAATAAAGATGTAGTGAAAGAAGATGTTGATAGCTGGGATATATTATGGGATGAAAAATATAAAAATAGAATATTTATGTTTGACACTTATAGAGATACATTAGGTGCAGCTTTAAAGAAACTTGGATATTCTTTAAATTCTGAAAATCCAAAAGAAATAGAGGAAGCTAAAGAATTATTATTAGAACAAAGAAAATTAGTAGACCCAATATATGGAGTAGATAATGGGACAACTATGATTCCAGCTGGAGAGTCTGATATAAATATGATTTGGTCGGGAGAAGGATTAAATCTTCAAGATGAGAACCCTAATTTGGTTTATGTTGTACCTAAAGAAGGTGCAAACTTCTGGATTGATAGTTTATGCATACCTTCTAATGCTAAAAATGTTTCAGGAGCTGAAAAATTCATCAACTTTGTAAGTGATAAAGAAAGTGCATTAAGAATAGCTGATGAAATAGGTTATACAACCCCAAATAAAGAAGCAAGATTAGAGCAACCAGAAGAAGTTAGAAATAATCCGAATGCATATATGCCAAAAGAGATAATGGATAGATGCGAAATATATGTTGATTTACCTAAAGATGTAAAAAAATTATATGATAATGCATGGATACAAATAAAATCAAGTAACTAAAAATGAGGAAAGACTAGAAAGTTAGTCTTTCCTTATTTTTATGAGATATATACTATATTAATAAATTTAATTATTATTGTAATTCAATGAATATAATACATACTAACAATAATAAACTTTTAATTCTAAATAAAACAATAGAAGTATTTTGGATATAATAGCATATATAGGAGCAAAGTTTGTCAATATTATAAGAATGTGATATTATATAGAACTATAAGAATCCCAATAGATAGGGAACAACGAAAGTAGATGGAGGAAATCAAATATGGAAAATTTACCAAATTGCCCAAAATGTAATTCGGAATATACTTATGAAGATGGAAGCCTTTTAGTTTGCCCAGAATGTGCATATGAATGGTCACCAGAAGCAAGCAATGAAGAAGAAAATGTTATAAAAGATGTAAACGGAAACGTATTAAATGATGGGGATTCTGTAACAGTAGTTAAAGACCTTAAAGTAAAAGGAGCATCATCATCTATAAAAATAGGAACAAAAGTAAAAAATATACGTTTAGTTCCTGATGCAGCAGATGGACATGATATAGAATGTAAGATAGATGGATTTGGAGCTATGAAGTTAAAATCTTCAGTTGTTAAAAAAGCATAATCTAATATTATATAAACTAAAAACCATACCTTTAAAGGTATGGTTTTTAGTTTATATAA
>OGCQ01003808.1_pt1 | contig 13031 bp, 14 predicted proteins | sample 1570161 | NCBI WGS metagenome assembly OGCQ01 (sample SAMEA4384402, study PRJEB24528) | human gut metagenome
GCAAGCGCATACTCAGCGAGATATTTGTATTGTTCGTTCTTGAAGGTGGCATAGATCTGAGACGTCAGCTTATCCGGACGGCATTTGAGATACTGCAAATTTTTCGACTGACGATGATATTCTTCTTTATGTTGGTTAGGGACAGCAGGAAGAGCATAAACGCCATTCTTTGCTTTTAGTACCTCGTTCCAATCTTTGTACGGAGGCGCAAGGCGTTTTACGTTTGAATATCCGTTCTCATTTAGAATATCCTTTAAACGGTCAACAGCCTCGATACCGCCCTCGTCATTATCAACGCAGAGAATGACTTCTGACAGGTTAGAATGGTTTTTTAAAGCCGTCAAAACAGCATTTTCATAAACTCCGTTCATAGCGATGTAGCTGTGTTTCTGCCAATCTTTCGGATAAAGCGTAAGAAAACTCAGCATATCTATGGGAGCTTCAAATACATAAAGTCGTTCATTTTCTCCGAAATGTGCAAAGCTGTAACGGGTATCAGAACCGCCGCAAGTGATACGAAACGTACCTCCAACGCTGTTTGTTGACCGCTTATGTGCCTGCTTAGGCTCGCCATTTTCATTAAGTCCGACAAATACTGCGTTGTGGTGGGTTTTATCCTCATAGAGGGTATGCTGTTTGGCAAAGTGTGTGATGATGTCAGCCGAGATAAACCGCTGTTTTATGAGGTAGGCGTATACCCTGTGCATATCGCTGTTCGGTTCTGGAAGTTTAAATTCTCTTGTTTTTTGCTCTTGTTTATCCGCTTTCGGTGGGCTGTTAGACAGCGGAGATATGCTCCGACCAAGCAGTTCCTGAACCGCAGTCTGAAAGTCCATACCATAAAACTCCTGCATAAACTTTATTGCTCCGCCGCCTGTCTGATTTTTATGGTCGAACCATTTTGATCCACGGATAGTTATACTGTCGTGCCTGCCGGAGCTGTCACAGTAAATGAGCTTATGCTCTCTGCCAACACGTTCAAGCTTTTCTCCTCGCATTCTGAGAAACTGCTCAAGGTCTACGCTGTTGGCAAGGACTTTTTGTTCGTCTGTAAATGGGATATATGGCACTTTATCACCGCCTTAATACTTGACATTCTCCGCAAACTTACTCATCAGCTGCGAAAAACTCTGCCTCTCCATCATATCCGAACTGAGAAAAGCACCCGACGCAACGGTCAGCTTGTTTTCACTAAGAACAGCGTAGGTCTCAGTGTATCCAAACTGCGACGCCATTCCATCAGTTTTCTGGACTGACGCATAACGCTGATATTTTCCCTTTGATACAACGCTGCTTGTCATTCTGTAATCGGACACAAAATCGTCCGCTGTGATACCGTTCATCTGAGCAGCAGTCTGCCTGAAGTAATGATCCCCTAAATTTTCAAGGATATATTCCATATCGTAAGAAAGACCGCTTTTACTCAGATCAATACACATCACCTCAACAGAACCACCTCCGTTTGTGCCTTTAAGCGTTATCTTCTGCACACCATTTGAATCATCGATTTCATTATCAAAAGAACAGCCTTTCATAGCTTCCGCTACCAATTCACTTGTATCCACAAAGGATATATCGGAATCGAAAAATTCGGCAATAAAGGTGTCCGTCTTTATCTTTTCATCCTCTAAACTGCTTTCAGCCCCTGAAGAGGCAGCCGAGTCGTGTATGGACTCGGCTGTGGTTGTAGTAGTTGTTTCCGTAACAGCATTCTGGATCGGCGGACTGATCGTTCCGCAAGCTGTCATTGTCAGCATAAACGCTGCTAAAATTGCAGTCAATGCTTTTGCTTTCATATTCATTTTCCCCCCTATCAGATTATGCTCCAGATGTACAGCGGACAGGTCAGGGAAAAGATCAAACAGCCGAAAATGATAGCGATCGGCGTCCATTCAAGCTGACCGTGTTTGCGATAATCGAGGTATGCGAGTGTTATCTTCACAAACAGCAGAACTGCAAGTATAACGTCTATCACGGGAAACACCACATTGTTTACGACTGAAACGACCTGTGCTCTTGCTGTAGTCCAAGTGCTTGTCACCGCCCCCGCAACATCGCCCGAAGCATAAGCGGTTATTGACATCATCTGCACAAAACAAAATGCGCTTACTGCCGCCGCAATGATTTTCTTTTTTGATCTCATTACACATCATCCTCTCTGTTTTCGATAATTTTCCCTACCAGAATTGTGCGGCTGTTACCCTCTGCAGAAGTACAAGTTGACAGCGTTATCAGGTTATCTTCTTCGGAAATGCCGATCTCCTTGTAAATACTCGCGCAGTTTCTGAGCTGTAAATCCCACTCTTCAAAGGTCGGATCAGCAAGATAAAGTCCGCTTGTGTCTGTAGTTCTTGCAACCGCAAAGAAATCTATCAACCGAACATTGTCATCGGTAGTCAGCCAGCCGTAGCTGTGTTCCATGAAATATTCCTCGTTTTCGTAATTCGGAATATCTGCAAACATCGTTCCATTGCCCATATTGTGACCATAAATAACGCTGTTGAAGTCCGAAAAATCACTTGAACAGCGGTAGTCCATAAACAGCGAGCCTGCATAGAGATAGCTTCCGTCCGCCGCCCTGTGAGCGTAATATTCATTATCTTCCGACTGCATGACCGGGTAATCGATATTTGTACCGGGGATATACAGCCAGGCCACGGAGTCACTATGCTCGTTGGAAAGCTGCCGTACCTGTGCTGTAAGCTCCTTTTTTGTATCTTCGGGAACTCTGTCCGCCGATGGCTTGTCAGAACTATTGTTGACTGCCTCATCAAGCGTTTCTCTCGCTATCGGGGTAGGAGCATAGATCAGAATATCCTGCCAATTGATTTTCTGAGCCACGTCGTTTTTCACCAGAAGATAAATTCCCCCTCCGAGGAGGGCGGCTGCGGTCACAGCCGCAATAGTGCGAATAGCTTTGGTTTTCTTAGTCATAGATCAATCCTCATCAATTTCAATAAATTCGGGGCAAAGAGCTGAATGATCTTCAGGCTCCTTGTCATCATTTTTCTTTCTGCTAATGATCAGCACAAGAAAGATTATGAGCGAAGCGCCCATAAGTGCAAATGCCGCAAAATCACTGTGGTTATCGCCTGTATACGGAGTAGTGGTTTTAGGTGTAAGCTCGTCATACATAACGACTTCGGTCACGCTGCCGTCAGCGTTTACCGTGAACTTGATTTCATTTGCAATCTCGTAACCGTCGGGAGCGATAGTTTCACGAAGCGTGTACTCCTTGCCTGCGATCAGCTTTCCTTCGATGAAGTGAGCCTCGTCCGTGGATACCCATTCCTCAACAACATTTCCGTCCTCGTCAATGATTTGGAGCGTTGCACCAGGCAGTTCCTCACCTGTTGTAATGTCCCGCTTTGAAATACGAACCTTAGTGGTATCATCCACCATAACGATAAGCGGATAGCCGTTATCTGAAACGGCTGTTGAATCAACGTTTTCTACCGTAACATTGCCGTAAATATCAACGCTGAACTTAATGTCTGTCGCAATAATATAACCGTCAGGTGCGGCAATTTCTTTAAGCACATATTCACCCGCACCAAGCTTTGAAACAACGTGATTTGTGCCGTCGGAAGTCCACCTATCAACTATCTCACCGTCAGCATTTTCAAGCACCATTTCAGCACCCACAAGCTCATTGCCGTAAATATCACGCTTTGATATCTCAACAGTAACAGGCTTGTTTTCCGCAGTTATCTCTATAAGCTTTCCGTCCTCTGCAATGCTGACAGCATATTCCTTGTCACTAAGAATATATCCCCTTGGACTTTCTATCTCACGAACGATATACTTTCCGAATGGAACATCTGTAAACTCAAAACAGCCATTCTCATCTGAGGCGGCAGTCATTATTGCAGTATCTCTGCTGAACTTCACGCAGTCGGCAGTAAACAGCCCGAACACAGCATTTTCAAGAGGTTCACTCTTATCATCTACCTTGTGACCCTCTATCCTGCCACGCTTGAGAAGATTTACAAACTGTCCGCAGTCAATATCCACAGTCTGAATGTCCTGTCCCATATATTCGAAGTTTACAAGATACTTTTCGCCGCTGAGAACATAGTGTTCATCGGTTGCAATTTCCTGAACATAATACCTGCCGAAAGGTATCTGTACATCAAATTTTGCGGTCATATTTTCATCAAGTGAAACTTCTGAAATCATTCCGTCCGCAGGAATAACCGTACCGTCAGCGGCAGTAATATCTTCTGCGGTGAATAGCCCGAAACGAACGCTCGTATAGTAGTCCTTGCCGTAGATCCCGAACAGTTCATCACTTTCCATAACCTTAGAAAGCGATATCCTCACGCTCTGATACTCATTTTCAAAAGCTGTATTCACAGTATCTCTCACCTCAAATTCCTGCCCTGCATATGTCAGCTCAACATCTTTAGGCTTATTGTTCAACACATAACCGTATGGAGCTTTGGTCTCTCTGACCTCATACTTGCCGAGATAAAGCGGCTCGGTTTCGGCATAGCCGTTTTCGTCTGTCGTGATCTCCGAAACAACATCTCCTGCATAAGCTCTTGTTGTACCGTCGAGTGTAACGATATCCTCTACAGCGATCACCTGAAATACTGCGTCGCTGAGATCTCCGTCTGCAAACACGGGAGTGTAAGTTGTTGGATTCACGATCATTTCACCGTTTTCATTGGTGTATGCGGAGGAAGCCGTTGCCACGCTTGTGAAAATATCGCCTGTTTTCCGAACGCTGATTTTTCCTTTCTGAGCGGTGTTTTCTTTGCGGACTTTAATAACCGTCAGGGCATTTTCTTCCTCTGCGTTATCAGCAGAAACTGTGAAAGACACAGGCGTACTGTCCAGAACATAACCCACAGGAGCCTGAACCTCAACAAGCGAATATTCACCGTAGGGAAGAACTTCGGGAGTGATCAGATATCCCTCGCTGTTTGTGTAGAAAGTGTCGATTGTTGTTGGGGTAGGGTATGCAAAAGTCATTGAGATCTTCTGACCGTTTGAATCATAGATCTCAAAGCCTGCACCCTCGTAAGGAATGGTTTTTCCCGTTTCGGAATCCACTTTTACTACCTTGATATAGCTTTTAAATTCTGCATTGTTGATGAGGTAGCGATAGGTCTGACCGTCAGCCGAAATTTTCACATCAAAATCAGCCATAAACTCAGTACCTTCCCAGCCCTTGGTCTGATGCACGGTGTAAATTCCGTATGGCATATCCTTGGTTTGTGCAAATCCGTTTTCATCGCACGTCAGGTAATCACGTTCTGTTTCAACAGCATTTGCATAAGACCCCGAAGATTTCAGATACACCTCAAATTCAGCTCCCACTTCGGGAGTTTCTATCTGAGTAGAGCCGTCATCGGAATGCTTGATCATTGCGATATTTCCCTTGATAACGTCCTCAGTCACTGTCATAGAAAGTGGGTTATGCTCAATGAAATAATTCTCAGCTTCTGCACCAACTGAGTAAACTGTTTCATCAAGCAGATAGCCCTCGCTTGGCGAAATTTCCTGAACAGTGTAGTTTCCGCAGACATACTCTTTTGTCTTGAAATATCCGTTTTCATCGGTCGTATAGGTATCTACGAGCTCGCCGTCCTTGTACAGTCCGTAAACTGCTCCTGCAAGCGTTCCATTGCCCTGTGCTGATGCTGTTTTGGAATCCTGCTTTTTCACCTCTACAGTAAATTTCTTGAGGATATTTTTGAATGTCTTAGTTGTGGTTGCGTCAGCAGTAAGAGTTGCTGTCTGATCCGCAGGAACTACATATCTTATTGGAACATTTTTCTCGGAAATGGTGTACACGATCTTCTCGTTTCTGCTGTTGTAAACGGGAATATCGGAAAGAATTGCAACACCGTCCGAACCTGTTTTAATTGTGTAGGTCTTACCGTTGCCCGTAATAGTGAACTCTCTATCATCGTTCTGATTATCCTCAGAGTGCTTGTTTATCTTTATCGAGCCCGTTTTAAGTTGATTGTTGAACTTCACATTCACAGTCAGATCAACATCTCCGCTTGTCAGCGTAACATTCTGAGCCTTAGGAACTTCGTATCTTGTATTTACATTGATCTCGGATACGGTGTAGGTGATCGCTTTGCCTGTGGACATATCATAAACTCTTAGATCGTCAAAGGTTGCAATTCCGTTTGCATTGGTTTTGGCAGTTTCAGAGAGCGATTTCCCATTGTATGAATAGGTGATTTTAAACTCCCTGCCGCTGATGATTCCGTCCTCTGCGGTTTTGTTAATTTTAATTGTTCCTGTTTTGAAATCCTCTGTCACCTTGTTTTTTCCTGCTTTGATTGTATAAACAGTAGGGTCAATAGAATAACCTGTAGGAGCTTTTAATTCCTTTGCGTAATAAGTGCTGTCGGGAAGTTGAATTTTACCTGTGCCGTCAGCGCCTATGGTGATTTCGCCAACCTTTTTGGTACAGGACTTGTCACTGTAGATTCCGTATACCGCAGTGGAATTGTCAACACTTGATTTTCCTACAAGATTACCGTCCGTATTGTACTTATCGATCTCAAAGGTAACATCTGTCTTTGTAATTCTGAACGCCGACATATTCATAGCGGTAGCGGTCTTACCGTCAGTCTTGTTGTTGATAACAACGCCCTCAGAACCGTTTGATTCGATTCTCCAGTGTGTACCTCCTGCGCCAGTGCCGTCCCCGACTGTTTTGGAATTGATAAGACTTTCCGAAACACCAATAGATCTCAGATAGCTTATTACATCATTTCTTGAATCAAATTCGCCCATATATATCCAAGCGTGATCCTCACCACCCGGATTCTGAGCGACCACCACAGAACCTGCTGTAATAACCGAACCATCAGCACACTCCCAATACGGGCGGTCCGTTGTCTTGATGTTTTTCTTTTCGACTTCGACCTTTGAAGTCTTTCCGTCGTAAGTTATGGTGCAGTTATCATTGACTGTAAGCCAATGATCTGTGTCAACAGGCACAGGGTTGTTCCAACTGAACCCCGATGTTTTGTATCCAAGCTGCGTAAGAGTATAGTACACAAGACCCGAACAGTCAATGCCGAGATTATTTATCGTTTCAACAGAAAGCGGAGTGTACTGACCCTGAACATACGCATGCCAGTAGCCCTTGTTTCCATAGGTATACGGCGTACCCAGCAAAGTCGCCGCCTTTGCGATCACCGTATCCGCTGACGGGAATGCTGCGTTTTCAGTCGATGAGCTTGCGGCATTTGCCGTAATAACTCCGCTCATAGATGAGCCGAGCATAGAAAAAGCGCAAAGTCCTGCCATGAACCCTGCGCTGAGTTTCTTTAATATTTTCGATTTTTTGAACATAAAGTGCATTTCTCCTTTTCATTTTTGCAAAGAAAAAGAGCCGGATTTCGGCTCTTTCGTTTGCACATCTTAATATATTTCATCATATCTTTGGCTGCTTATCAAATACGCCCCTGATACATATGATTCATCAATATCTATTATTTCACTGAATCCGCAGTCGTTATTCAGCAGAAATCCTTGTCCCTGCGTATCAAGAACAAACCATGTTCCGTTTACCTTAACGACATTTGCTACATGACCATACAGTTTTGACGGCGTCCATGCAAGATAGCATTCCAGACCTGTACCTTTGCACAAATAGTAGGTCTGCCACGAATAATTCACACAAGTGCCCGAACCGTTTTCAGTCATCCAGTTGTATACCGCCTCTGCCTTGCTGTAATCAGAGCCGTTATGAGATAAGCTTCTGCCGATATCCATATATCGTTCTTCCTCAGTAGGCACCGGCAAGGGTGGTTGAGTCTGCGGAACTTTTGTAGTCTGCGGCTTTGTTGTTGTGACAGGCGAATTTGTTACCGCAGGCTTTGCAGTTGTAGTCGGAGGCGTCGGATCGTTATTCTGTTCCGCTCCGTTATTGCTCTGGTTATTATCGGACGGCGAGTTATCTGGCTGCGAATCATTTTGCACAGGCTGATAGTTATTTTCCTGACCGTTATTATTCTGTGCAGAATTGTTCTGTCCCTGACTGGAATTTCCCGAATAACCTGACGGATCTGATTTCTTGGTCGTAGTTACTGTGATATTTGTCGGTTTTGAAGTCTCGGATACCGTCTGCGAACTTGTTTTAAAAGTAGTAGTTGCGGCTTCGCTTGTATCCTTTTCTTCCTTTGCAGATGTTACTGCGGAAACTGTGACCGCAGTCGTAGTTTGGCTCACTGCCGAAGTGTCGACGCTTACTGATCTTTCGGCAGTTTCCGCTGCATTTCCGCAGGCTGATAAAAACACCGCACAGAGTATCAAAATTAATATCGCTCTTTTCATATCATCACGCTCCTTGTCAAGCAATATATCATATATCCGCCCACAAATCTATACTTTTTGCAAAAGTTCTACCTTTGTTACAAGATACACAGCAAAAGCTTTAGCAAACTACATACTCATAACCGGCTCAGGTTCATCTTCAGGCTCGGACATTTCCTCATCAGGGGTGTTCTCAACCTCGATATCCGTCTGCTGAACCTGCTGAAGCTTGAGATCGTAAGCATTGAGTACAGCCTGATTTACGGCAGTTCTCGCCGACTTGGTTATGGCATGGAAGGTGTCGCTGTACTGCTTGTTGCCGTCCTTATTAGTGTATGAGGTGGAAGGCATATTGACAAACCTGCCCTTTTCGGTCTCGATGACCCTCAGTCCGTGAACGGCGAACATACCGTCCATTGTTACGCTGGCATATGCCTTGATTGCCGAATCCTCTTTGTTTACCATTCTGTTGATAGATGCGTGTATTTTCATAATTTCATTCTCCTTTACATGGTCTGTTCGATTTCATGTTCTTCTTCAAATTCTTCGTCCGGTTCGATTATTTCCGGCTTGGTTTCCCTCACTGCGATAAGCCCTATGCCCGGCAGATTTACTACCACATGATTAAACTGCTCCTTGTACTTTTCAATCTGCTCGTCGGTAAGTGAACAGCTGTCCCACTCGCCGTATTCGTTCCGGTAGTTGCCTGAAATGTAGAATGTACCGTGGACAAGAGTTTCTCCCACTATTCTGTTTGGAGCAGAACCGTTCAGCAGAAACTCATCATTGCACCAGCAAATAGCATCCTGCTTTGGTTCAAAATATATTGGCTCGATGCTGCCGCCCACAACTTCCTGCATGGCATGGATATCATCTTCAATATCCTTTACATATGGTTCTTTCAGAGGTTCAAACACAAGTATCCTCATTCTTTTGCCTCACTTTCACAATACTCTTTCAGCGGACACTCGCCGCAGTCATCAAACATTGCACAGGTACGCTGTATCTCCTCTTCGGATATCCCACAGTCAAAATGCTGCTTTTTCTGTTCGTCTTGCCATACGATAAGTGAAACACCGCTGCTGTCACGTTCGACCTCCACCGTTACAGCATTTCCGTGCCTGTCATAAAGCCCAGAAAATTCTGTTTTGCCTTTTGCCGTTAAAACCTGTGCCAATATTATCTTCTTCATAAAAACCTCCTAATCAAAAAGCGAAAGCTGTTTGATAGCTTTCGCACGTTCGCTTGTGTCATAATTTGATATGAGCAGCTCTGCATACTGACAGCCGCCGTCATACCGCTGTGCCAAATTGTTCAGCCTACTTATCTCTTCAATGTGAATGTTTGGTTTATGCCATATCTCACGGATCTCAGGGCAATCGTTATACGAAACCAAAAATCTGCCTTTGATGTCAAGCAGAGCGTCACGCAGTCTGATATGGTCTTTTGCAGTAAAACCTACGTCCTTGTAGTAATTTTCAGTCGCAAAATACGGCGGATCACAGTAAAAAAAGCTGACGGGTCTGTCATACTGCCTGATAAGCCTTTCAAAATCCTTGTTCTCAACAACTACTTTCTGTAATCTTCTTGCGGCAAGGTCGATCATAGGGAAGTCCGACCACATCGAATGCGGCTGACTTCCAAAGCTGTCAAGACCGCTTGCATAGCTGTAACGTATAAGCTGATAAAACTTAGCCGCTCTGTCAACGTCATAAAGCCTTGGCAAAATACCACGTTTGTGAAGTATAGCTAAGTATTCAAAATCTTCTCTTGAATCAAGCACATACCTAAGCTTGTATTTCAGCTTTGCAGGCTTATCACGAACGCAGCGGTACAAATTTGCAAGATTTGAATTAAAGTCATTGTACACCTCAAAATCCATACCCGGTGGTTTATGAAACAACACCCAGCCTGCACCGCCAAACACCTCGATATACCTTTCATAGTAAGGCGGAAATCTTGCAAGAACCTCGTCACGAAGATTCTTCTTTCCCCCTACCCATGACATAAAACTGTTCATGTTTTTCCTTTCTGCCGTAGAACCAATGACAGAAAGAAAGTCGCTTTGCTAAAAACAGAAATCTTCTGTCATTGGCAAAACGACCCTAGTTGTTATTTAATTGTGCTTACCTCACCCTTTGATCATAGGGTTTACATAGCTGAATATGATGCGTTTCTGTTCAAGGTAGCCGTCAACCTTGTTTACTTCGTTACACAGCTCCTTGTATTGACGGTCAGAAAGTACGGGCTTTGTGGCTCTCAGCATTGCGTTGATACTTCCCATACAGAACTTGAAATCAACCTTTGCTTTTATTCTGTTTGTGTGCATCTTTTACCTCCTTATCCAGACGGGCAAGCTCCTTTTCGGCTGATTTAAAAGCTATGGCAAGACCTCCGACCGTAAACCCGATAATCCCGCCTATCAGCATTCCTATGAATAAATACGTCATTCACATCATCTCCATTCCAAAATCTTCGGTTTCTTCATCGTCAGCCGAAGTGATTTCCACATACTCATCGATAATACTCAGTGCCTCATCATAGCTGGCGGAAGAGGTGATACGGTCGCACATTTCCTTGGCATCATTCGACATGCCATTTCTCTTCAGCGTTTTTGAAGCAATGCCCATAAGATTAAAGATATTCCCGTTCTGACCTATGAGCGGACATTTTGGCTTTTTGGGCATCACGACATCTCCTTTCCGTAATATTTTCTCAGCAGACCTATGATAAAAAGCTGACCTTTTCCCGTCACAAACGTCTGCCGATAAGTCTTTTTCATACCCTCGACTTCGAACACAGACTCTTTTACAACAAAATATCTGCGGTCAATATATCTCTGATACGGCAGATTGTTTGACATAAGCACTCCCATTTCTTTCAGCCAGCGAAACAGTCTTGTTCTGCCGATATTAAAATGCTCATCAGCCGCAAGTTTTGCCATTGCGTTCATGTCGATGAGATTTTCTGTTCCTGCTACCTGATTTGCAAAGTCCACCAAAGGCTGATTGTGCCTGATACGCTCGTTCAGCTTTTTGATAGCCATCATCTGCAGACGGAAAAGATTCTGATACGGCTCGTCGAGGAATGGGAGATAGTTATCGATAAACATATCTTCGTTAGCTACGTAGCCGCCTGTTTGATTGATTTGAGGCAGGATCTTATCAAATATCCACGACTCAAATTCCGCAGCTCTTGGCAGTTTGCTGTGTGCGACAAGTCTGTAAACATCGCCCTCAGGAATAAAAATCATCTTAATGGTCTTGCTTGGGGACTGCGGATGAGGTAGGTCGTGTTTCACGCCCCACCTGCAATGCCGCCTTATTGCGTCCTTTGTGTTGCTGTAGCCCAATGCAGAAGCTACGTCCTTTCCGCAGAACATGGTCCTTCCGTGTTCATCTGTTAACGTTCTTAAAGAACCAAATTCATCATTCTCAAAAATCTTTATCACATTGCTCATGCGTTTTCTCCTTTTTCCGTTTCTAAAATTATTCTTGCAACCGCCTCCACAACATTTGTAGTTACTGCGTTGCCTGCCTGCTTGTAAAGCTGAGCGTCGGACATTCCTGTGGCTTTGACCTTGTTGAACTGCTCATCGGTAAAGCCCTGCAGCCGCCAGCACTCCAACGGCATAAGCTTTCTGATATACCCGCAGTACACAACCCCGTGTCTGTCGGTAACGGTCAAAGTAAACATAGGCTCGTTTGGAAGTTTAAATCTTCTGCCTTGCTGTCTTGTTTCTGCTTTTGCAGGGTCAAGCACGGCTATCGGGTCTGTTATGAGGAACACTCCGGATTTTTCGCCTTTGTGATGACCGATACCGCTGTCCTGCCTTGCAGTAATACATCTTGCAAGCTCCGTGACCTTCGGCTCAGGATTCATATCTATCCCCAATGCGTAATATCCCTGATTACAGCTTGTTGTAAGGGTATGGGCTATCTCCTTGCCCACTCGTCCTCGCCTTGAATTCATATTTGGATATGCAAGGTCGATACTGTCGCCGGGCAGAGCTATCTGATAGCCCGACTTAGTTTTTGATTTTATCGGCAGGCCGATTATCTCATAAAGACCTGTTTTTCCGCCGAAACCGCCTGCCTGACTTGTAAGGGTTATGCTCAGTCCGTCTGCTGAATATACTCTGTTGCCCTCTCTGCCTGAAATTCTTTTGACAAGAGTTTTTGGATTTGCGTTTGTGAAAGACAATACTTTTCCGGCACACTTTTCTCTATGAAATCCGACAATATACACTCTTTTTCTGGATTGTGGGACTTCAAAATCTGCGCTGTTAAGCACTTCCCATGCGACATCGTACCCCAGTTCATCCAGCGTAGAGAGGATCGTCGCAAATGTCCTGCCTTGGTCATGTGATAGCAAACCGGGAACATTTTCAAGGAGCAGATACTTAGGTTTTTTAATGGCGGCAATCCTGGCGATCTCAAAGAAGAGAGTTCCTCGGGTATCGCTGAATCCTTTTCGTTTTCCAGCGATCGAAAAGCTTTGGCAAGGGAATCCTCCGCATATAAGGTCGAAATCGGGCAGCTCTTTTGGGTCGATTTTTCTTGCGTCATCATAAAACACCTCACCTTCTATATCGTACAAAGTTTCATAAGCTTTCTTTGCATACTTATCTATCTCGCAATATCCGACGCACTCAAAGCCGCCCGCTTTTTCAAGTCCTGAGCGAAATCCGCCGATACCTGCGAAGATATCGAAATATTTTATCATTTACCACGTTCCTTTCC
>OGCQ01003816.1_pt1 | contig 13002 bp, 9 predicted proteins | sample 1570161 | NCBI WGS metagenome assembly OGCQ01 (sample SAMEA4384402, study PRJEB24528) | human gut metagenome
AAGGAGGTAAATTCTCCTGATAACTTTTGCTACGGGTAGCCACGACCACATCCGCTCCTCCTAGCAACGTCTCGACCATCCTGCCGAACGAGTCGCTTGTATAAGGGAAATCGTAGTCCGTATAAATAATGTAGGGAGAGGTACATCGCTTTACTGCCTCTCGCAAGGCATATCCTTTTCCCCGGTTGGGCTTATAGTCTACGACGCAGACATCCGGTATCAATTGCCGGAGGCGGTCGATCGTTTCCGGTTCGTATCCCCGTCTCGAACCGTCGCTGACAATGAAGAGGTGGAAACGTACCGGGCTGAATAATCGCTCCACTTCGCGAAAATGGGTGGCTACTCGTTCCTCCCAGCCCGAAGGCGGGTTGTAACAAGGTAATACCAAATCTATGTCTGCTCGTGCGTTCATTCCATTTATACCTTTACCGGATTATAATTCCTCGTACACATCTCAAATGTCAGCTTTAGCCAGATCAGCATACAAGGCAACGCTTTTAACGCATACGGGTATACATAATGCACTCGTATGTATTTCGGGAAAAGATCGGACGGAGACATGCTGGTCAATATAAAGGCGAAGACCATCAAGACAATATCCAATGTCGAACGTTTCCACGGTACAGCTGTATACCAAATAGCGACTCCGATAAACGCTATGATATAGGTACTGGACTCGCTACCCGTGCTGAACAGTACGACAAACATTAACACCGAGGCCAATAACGTTTTCCGGAAAGCCTCATATTTATATTGACTGATGCGTAGATAAGGCAGGCCGAATACTATTAATCCCCCTATTATCAGATAAATGTCCGAGTAACTGACCGATCCCGATATCTTACGAACCATTCCCAAGAAGGAAATGTTCTGCATGAGCGCGAATAAGTTCTCCGAATTTTTTCCGGATAAGTCCTCGAACCAACCGGTATATTGGGACATTATATAATCCGGCCCGGACAATATCATTGGGGCTACGACCATGATGACCGCCCACCCTATGCAAGATAGGCTGAACTTCATCTTATGGCGGGAGAAAAAGAAAAAGGCCAATCCCGTGATCCCATACAATTTAGTGAAGGTACCCAGCATGATCACGAAAGCGGCCCATACGTCTTTCTCTTTCTCTATCAATACGTAAGCGAGGACAATGATAGCGGCGATACTGATATTGAATTGCGACATGAAAAGCGAGGTAAGCAACTCATGGGCGCAGAACCAATAGATAAAGATACGTTCCCGCTTGATCCCCGGCAGCATCTTGATCGCCCAGAATAAGAAAAGGCTCTGTGCCACCGACCAAGTAAGCAGTCCTAACCATAACGGTGTAATGGCGAACGGAGCCACTACCAAGCTAAATACCGGCCCGTAGTGAAAAATATCGTTGTATTCTTCCGGATAGGCGGCATAGAGCGGTAACTCATTCAACGTATGCCAAAAGGATTGCCTGAAGATCGAGAAGTTATTATATTTCCCGGGGAAATACTTGGTAATCCATGCGATAACCCCCAGCAATGCCCATAGCCCCATTAAGGTACTATATTTGCTGAAAAATGGCTTATGGATAATTGTATTGAACTTATCTATAAATTTCATCATCGAATCTACATCTGTCTACGGGACAAAATTACATAAAAACGGTGACTTTTATGCGAGTTAAATAAAAATACTATTTTTGCGTCCAAAACTGGTAAGAGATTATTTATGAATGAAATGTTGAGATACACGATCATTCGTGTCATTCTGTTTGTAATGGGAGGCTTTCTTGTTCTCGGATGTTCGGATGAAGATGATGTGGATAATAGTGGAGGAACGAGTAAATATGGTTTAATACGGATGGCGGAGGAGGATTATGATTCGTCGAATACTTCTTATATCCTTCAGGATGAGGAACCGGACGAGGTTCTTTTCGATTCGTCGCAGCGAAAATTCAAGGTGAATGAACCTTTGCAGGTGTCGGTTACCGAGCAGAATGAGCTGATGCTTCGTTTCTATTCACCCAGGGCTATACATAACGTGATCGTATGGGCGACGATTGAAGGCTATGAGGACGAGGTACGGTTTGCGGAGTTTACTACGGTTTTACCTTTTCAGGAGTTTAAAATGAAGTTGCCTTTTCTGGAACAGGCGAAGGTTTATTATACGCGTTCCGGCGAGGAGGTTACCATAGAAGCCTATCCGGATATGGCGGCCGAGAATATAAGTTTGCGGATTGAATGTGGAGATCCGGTATATCAAGGAATGATTAACGTGAAACCAAAGTGGAATATTTGGTTTGGTAAGTATTCCGGTTCAAACTGGGGCAACTTCAGGCCACATCTGGCTCGTGAGGCGGTTGCCCTTTCCTTGAATATGGCTGCGATGTTTTCTTCCTCGCTTTTTGATGAGGAACTGGAGAAGTGGCGCGGCAAGCTGATAAATAACGAGCAAATCGTGGATATAGATGTATTGAAGAAAAAGATCTTGAATCATGGCGGATTGTGTTATGGGCGTGTGGTGAATGTTGTCGGCCTGGGCGGGGGAAATACCTTTGGATTAGGTGAATATGTCTATCTTACCCATTATGCGGATGATGCCAACGGGACTGATGTGCCGTATCATGAGCTGGCGCACTGCTTGGGATATGGGCATAGTGGGAATATGACGTATTATCCGGCGGAAGGAGGCTTCCCTACAATTTGTATGAAGGTTTACTCACAGCTTTCCGTGAGCAAGAAATTACCGGTTTATTCCCGCCGTTTCTTGCATACCCGGAGGAATAAGAATCTGGTAGAGAATAAAAACGTGTATACCTCCTCGAAATACATTATCGATGATCCGGAATTGGATGCCATAGATGGCGGGCTTGGGCTTGCTCCGATGGAGACGGATAGGGCTGGTGATGAGGGTTCTCCTCTCTCATTTACACTTTCTGTCTTGGATATTCCCGGTGCCACTGTGGAAACTTTTCATCCGAAAGCGGTCCATCTTTATGGGAATACGCTATATGTAGCAAATGACGCTCCGGGACATTATAGTTTGGAGGTCTTTGATGTATCTTCCGGTAATGTGCGTCATGTGAAAAGTATGGTTGAGTGGATGAACGGAGATAAGAAAGAGACCTTTGCGGGGGAGCCAAACGGCGTGACTCGCTCGTATGGGAAAATATATGTCACGAATACGGGAAGCCGTACGGATGTGTTTGATGCGGAAACGTATGAGTTCATTACTTGTATCGGTACGGGTACTTGGGGTGAGGGTGGTTATCAGACCGTTCATGCGTTTGATGTGACGGCTAGTCAAGGGGCTGTCTTTATCCGGGATAAACGGAAACTGGTAGTTGTCTTGGAGCAAGATGTACAGCCCGGTTCCGCTGCTCGGGTACCTATATATAGCCGTAGCGTAAATTTACAAGAGGCAATGGGTACTTATGCGGTAGCGGCACGAAATGATGGCTTTTTATATGTAACGGCCCAGAATAAAAATATGATCTATTTATTCGATCCTGCGGACATTCGGGCAGGGGACACGGGCTTTGCGCCGTATCTGGTGACATTGGGATTTGAAAAGTCTCCCCAGTCGATAGCGTTTGTAGGGGATCGTTTGTTTGTTACGCTTCGTGTCGATGATAAACGGTCGGAGCTATGGGAGATCAGCCCTAAGAACGGAAAATTATTGCAGGACTTTACAGATTCGATGGTCTATCCCGAGAAAATAGCCGGTGCTCGTCATACTTTATTGGTAGTGGATCGTGCGACCCAGACAGTAAAAGCCATTGGCCTATGATTTTTTTATTGATTCTTAGGAATAAAGAAGATAGAGTTCCCGGAAAAAGTTTACATTTGCGAAAACTATTATAATAACGTATGAAACGTGTTTTTTTGGTCGGATATATGGGAGCGGGCAAGACAACGGTGGGAAAGGAGCTTGCCAAGCTCGCCGGTCTTTCGTTCATAGATCTTGATTACTATATCGAAGGGCGTTATCATAAGGCCGTTTCGCAGATATTCGCCGAGAGAGGGGAGGAGGCTTTCCGAGAGATAGAACGGAATATGCTTCACGAGGTCGCTGAGTTTGAGGACGTGCTGATCTCCACGGGAGGAGGTGCTCCTTGCTTTTTCGATAACATGGAGTTTATGAACGCTTCTGGCACGACGGTTTACTTGAAGGTGTCAGTCGAGGAGCTGGCGAAGCGTCTGGAGTTGTGCAAACATACCCGTCCGGTGTTGAAAGGACGTTCCGGGGAGGAACTGAGGGCGTTTATCGCCGAGAGTCTGGAGAAAAGGAATCCGTTTTATACGAAGGCGTCCATAACGTTTGATGCCGAGAAGATGTTAACAGAATCTGATGTACATGACATATCGAACGCGTTAATGAAAATCCTATAGCATATGGAAGCGAACGACGGCCGGCAGGCACAGGGGGCCTATATCCCGCAGGAATTATTGAAAGAGATCAGCAAGGTGAATAACCGTTTGCTCATCGGTATTCCTCGTGAACGATGCGAGGCGGAAAAACGTTTGCCGTTAACTCCGGAGGCAGTGGATATGCTGACCGATTGCGGTCACCGGGTGCTGGTGGAAAGTGGCGCCGGATTAGGCATCAACTATTCCGATAATCATTTCTCGGAGGCGGGGGCGGAGATCGTCGATACGCCCGCGGAAGTTTTCCAAGCGGATCTGATCTTGAAGATATTGCCTCCGTTGCCGGTGGAAATCGCGCTTATGAGACCTCGCACGACCGTTTTCTCATTGGTGCAGTTTAATTTATTCGCTCAAGAGGCTTTCGAGTTGATGATGGCGAAACGGATTACCGCTATCTCTTATGAGTTGATGGCGGATGAATATAATCGTTTCCCGGTGCTGAATGTCACTTCCGAGATCGAGGGAGCGGCTTCCATAACGATCGCTTCCGAGCTGTTGAGCAATACCCAAGGAGGTAAAGGGATCTTATTAGGCGGTATCCCGGGCGTATCCCCTACGGAAGTGGTGATCATCGGGGCCGGAAACGCCGGGACCGTGGCCGCGCGTGCCGCGTTGGCCTTGGGAGCATCCGTGAAAGTATTCGATGATGATATCAATAAATTGCGTATAATACAACAGGTCTTGGGGCAAGGGCTTTTTACTTCCACGTTCCATCCGAATGTGCTGCATAACGCGTTTCGTAGCGCTGACGTGGTGATCGGGGCGATGCGTTATATTAATACGAGACATCGCTATATTATCGCTACGGACTTGGTGCGTACGATGAAAAAGGGAGCTTTGGTGATCGATCTGAGGGTAAGCCAAGGCGGTTGCTTTGAGACGACTTGCTGCTTGTCGAGGGAAGATCCCGCGGTGTTCGAGCAATATGGGGTATTACATTATTGTAAACTGAATATCAGCAACCGGGTGGCTCGTACTACCTCGATGGCTTATAGTAATATATTCGTACCTCTATTATTGTCGTTGGGCGACGCCGGTTCCGTGCAAGGAATGATCAAATCAGATAAGGGTTTTAGGGCAGGAGTTTATATGTATTATGGGAAGACTGTGAATAGTTATGTGTCTAACCACTTTAATCTATCATCTAATAATCTTGATCTATACCTCTCCGCTTTTTGATGTGGAAAAGTTTTGAACTCGCGAAGTTTATGCTTTACTTTGCGGACGATCTAAATAGGATGTAGATAAATACGTTAATTTATATAATACTATGGTAGAACATTCAAAAGTAACCTCGCTAGATGAGGTTGTTATTCGTTTTTCGGGCGACTCTGGTGATGGTATGCAGTTGGCGGGAAACATTTTCTCTACAATTTCTGCGACAGTGGGAAATGGAATCAGTACTTTCCCCGATTATCCGGCGGATATCCGGGCTCCGCAAGGTTCTCTTACCGGAGTGTCTGGATTCCAAGTTCATATTGGTACCGGAAAGGTGTTTACTCCGGGTGATAAATGCGATGTGTTGGTTGCTATGAACGCTGCCGCCCTGAAGACTCAGTACAAATTTGCGAAGTCTACGGCTTGCATCATTATCGATACGGATTGCTTCCAGAAGACGGATTTAGATAAGGCTGCGTTTAAGACAGATAATCCGATTGAGGAGATGGGAATCAAGCAAGATGTGATTTCTGCTCCGATCTCCCAAATGGTGAAAGATTGTTTGGCAGACTCTGGTATGGATAACAAGTCTATGCTGAAATGTCGTAATATGTTTGCGTTGGGATTGGTTTGTTGGTTATTCAACCGGGACTTATCTATCGCCGAGAATTTCTTGCGTGAGAAATTCGCCAAAAAACCGGCCATAGCGGAAGCTAACATAAAAGTGGTACATGCGGGCTATGATTATGGACATAATACGCATGCCTCCGTAGATCATACGTATCGGGTGGATACTAAAGTGAAAGTTTCTGGAAAATATATGGATATCAGTGGTAACAAAGCGACTGCTTACGGTTTGATCGCCGCTGCGGAGAAGGCTGGTTTACGTTTGTTCCTCGGCTCATACCCAATCACTCCGGCTACGGATATATTGCATGAATTATCTAAGCATAAATCATTGGGTGTGACTACGGTTCAGTGTGAGGACGAAATTTCCGGTTGTGCTACCGCTATTGGTGCTTCTTTTGCGGGAGCTTTAGCGGTTACTTCTACCTCAGGTCCGGGTGTTTGCTTGAAGTCTGAGGCTATGAACTTAGCCGTTATCACTGAGTTGCCGCTGGTTGTTGTAGATGTACAGCGTGGAGGACCGTCAACGGGTCTGCCTACTAAATCGGAACAAACGGATTTATTGCAGGCATTGTTCGGTCGTAATGGTGAGTCTCCGATGCCGGTAGTGGCTGCTGCGTCACCTACGCATTGTTTTGATGCGGCCTATGCGGCTTGTAAGATCGCATTGGAACATATGACTCCGGTTGTGTTGATGACGGATGCTTTCGTGGCTAATGGCTCATCTGCTTGGCGATTACCGGATTTGGCAGATTATCCTTCTATCAATCCTCCTTATGTGACTCCGGAGATGAAGGAACAGTACACGCCTTACCTGCGTAATCCGGAGACAGGAGTCCGTTATTGGGCTATTCCGGGACAAGAGGGGTATATGCATATTTTGGGCGGTTTGGAGAAGGATAGTAATACAGGTGCGATCTCCACGGATCCAGAAAACCATGATTTAATGTGCCGTTTACGTGCGGATAAAGTGGCGAAGATCCCTGTACCCGATGTGGAAGTACAAGGCTGTGTGGATGATGCTGACTTGCTGATCGTTGGCTTCGGAGGTACATATGGGCACTTGTATTCTGCTATGGAGGAAATGAACCGAGCTGGTAAGAAAGTGGCTTTGGCTCATTTCACGTATTTGAACCCGCTGCCAAAGAATACAGCCGAGGTATTGAGAAAATATAAGAAGGTCGTGGTGGCTGAGCAGAATCTAGGTCAGTTTGCCGGCTATCTTCGTATGAAAGTAGACGGATTTGTTCCTTATCAATACAATGTAGTGAAAGGTCAACCGTTTGTTGTCAGTGAGTTAGTTGAGGCTTTCACCGATATTTTAAATAAATAATAACCATAAAGAACGTAAAGGTAATGAGCGAATATATAGCAAAAGATTTCAAGAAAGGACAACCGCGTTGGTGTCCGGGTTGTGGCGACCATTTCTTTTTAGCCTCTCTGCACAATGCGATGGCTGAGTTGGGAGTAGCTCCGCATGATACGGCCGTTATCTCCGGTATCGGATGTTCAAGCCGTCTTCCCTATTATATGAATACGTATGCTATGCAGACGATCCATGGCCGTGCGGCAGCCATATCAACCGGTTTTAAGGTGGCGAATCCGAATATGACGGTTTGGCAGATCTCTGGTGATGGCGATGGATTAGCTATTGGTGGTAATCATTTTATCCATGCGGTGCGCCGCAACATCGATATTAATATGATCCTTTTGAACAACCGTATCTATGGATTGACAAAAGGGCAATACTCACCTACTTCCCCGCGTGGATTTGTCAGTAAATCTTCTCCCTATGGAACGGTTGAGGACCCATTCCATCCGGCAGAACTTTGTTTCGGTGCCCGCGGCCGTTTCTTTGCCCGTGCCGTAGCGACTGATGCCCAAGGTACAGTGGCAGTCTTGAAGGCGGCAGCTAAGCATAAAGGAGCCTCCGTTTGCGAGATCTTGCAGAACTGTGTGATCTTTAATGACGGGACGCATGAGTCTGTTTACTCGAAGACCGGCCGTGCGAAGAATGCGATTTATTTGGAGCATGGTAAACCTATGTTGTTTGGCGAGGACAAGGAGTTCGGTTTGATGCAAGAAGGCTTTGGTTTGAAAGTGGTGAAGATCGGAGAGAATGGTATCACTGAGAAGGACATATTGGTACATGATGCCCATTGTATGGATAATACTTTGCAATTGAAGCTAGCCTTGATGGAAGGTCCGGATTTCCCGATTGCCTTAGGTGTGATCCGTGATGTGGAAGCTCCAACCTATAATGAGGCTGTTCATGAGCAGATCGAGGAGGTTTCCGGTAAGAAGAAATACCATAATTTCCAAGAATTGCTGATGACAAATGATATTTGGGAAGTGAAAGAATAATCATTTCCTCTTCTGCTACAAGAAGCCACAAGCCCAAGTAAAAAATGGGGTTGTGGCTTTTTTCATTTAGGATATGATTTGTAAACTCTATATTACAAATAGACTAGGAGTTTTGTTAATTGCATGGAAAAGAGTAATTATTACTGAAAAATTTCCTTAATAAGCTGTGTACGATAAAAAAAAATATTACTTTTGTACTGCGGTTAACAAGGTGGAGTCGCAGCAAGCTCCAAAAGGGCGGAAAGCCTCACCGTATCGAACTAGAGTAGAGAGAAAAGTTATATAAAGTCAATCATTTAAATTAAATTCAAGATGGCTAATTTAGATTTAAGCAAGTACGGAATTGTTGATGTGAAAGAAATCGTTCACAATCCGTCTTATGATGTTCTGTTCGCAGAAGAAACTAAACCGAGTTTGGAAGGCTTCGAGAAAGGCCAAGTAACTGAGCTAGGTGCTGTAAACGTGATGACTGGTATTTATACCGGTCGTTCTCCTAAAGATAAATTCTTTGTAAAAAATGAAGCCAGTGAAAAAAACGTTTGGTGGACTTCAGAAGAATACAAAAACGACAACAAACCTTGTAGCGAAGAAGCTTGGGCCGATCTGAAAGCAAAAGCTGTTAAAGAATTATCAGGTAAAAAATTATACGTTGTCGATACTTTCTGCGGAGCAAACGCAGGTACTCGTTTGAAAGTTCGTTTCATCATGGAAGTTGCGTGGCAGGCTCATTTCGTAAAGAATATGTTTATCCGTCCTACCGAGGAAGAATTGGCCAACTACGGCGAACCGGATTTCGTTTCTTTCAATGCTGCTAAAGCTAAAGTAGACAACTACAAAGAACTGGGTCTGAATTCAGAAACAGCAACTGTATTCAACCTAAGAACCAATGAGCAGGTGATACTGAATACCTGGTACGGCGGAGAAATGAAAAAAGGTATTTTCTCTATCATGAATTACCTGAATCCGTTACGTGGTATCGCTTCTATGCACTGCTCGGCAAACACCGATCTGGAAGGTAAAAACACAGCTATTTTCTTCGGTCTGTCCGGAACCGGTAAAACCACTTTATCGACCGACCCGAAACGTTTGTTGATCGGGGATGACGAACACGGTTGGGATGACGAAGGAGTGTTCAACTACGAAGGCGGTTGCTATGCAAAAGTAATCAATCTGGACAAAGACAGCGAACCGGATATCTACAACGCCATCAAACGTGACGCCCTGTTGGAGAACGTAACTGTAGATGCAAACGGCAAGATCGATTTCAACGACAAATCGGTAACTGAAAACACCCGTGTTTCTTATCCGATCTATCACATCAAGAATATCGTCAAACCGGTATCTAAAGGCCCGGCAGCCAAACAGGTTATCTTCTTGTCAGCCGACGCATTCGGAGTATTGCCTCCGGTATCCATCCTGAACGCAGAACAGACAAAATATTATTTCCTGTCTGGATTTACCGCAAAATTGGCAGGAACAGAGCGTGGAATTACCGAGCCGACACCGACTTTCTCTGCTTGTTTCGGAGCTGCTTTCTTATCACTGCATCCCACCAAATATGCAGAAGAGCTGGTAAAGAAAATGGAAAAATCAGGTGCTAAAGCTTATTTAGTAAACACCGGATGGAACGGTACCGGCAAACGTATTTCTATTAAAGATACCCGTGGTATCATTGATGCCATCCTGGACGGTTCTATCGATAAAGCTCCGACCAAAACGATCCCGTTCTTTGATTTCGTTGTTCCGACCGCTCTGCCGGGCGTAGATCCGAAAATCCTCGATCCCCGCGATACTTATGCTAACGCAAGCGAATGGGAAACCAAAGCAAAAGATCTTTCAGAACGGTTCATCAAAAACTTCAAGAAATTTGAGGGTAATGCTGCCGGTAAAGCTCTGGTTGCTGCAGGACCGAGACTTTAAATTACAAGACTCCCGGAAACGGGAGTTTTTTTTATAGCTTCCCAAAACCTATCGAAAAAGCATGTAATTTGAAATAAAGCAGAAACTCACAATAATTCCCGATAATAAAAAATAATAGGGTAAAAACACATATTATCCGAATGCTTCGAGAAGACTTCAGACAACAAATACACTTTAGAAGCATTGTTCGGCTCGAACAATTCACTCCAATGTGTCCTAAAAGAAATTCTATTATGAAAAAAGAGGGTGTCCAAAAAGGCAAAATACCCCCTTGTAGAATCGGATATTTGATTTCAGTCTCCAATAGGGATACGAATAAATCGAGGGTGCCAAATACTTTTTGGACACCCTCTTTTTCCTATTATCCCATATATCCCTTCATGATTCCCCGCTTACTGTTGCGGACAAACATGATAATTTCATCCCTTTCTCTGGAAGCAGGCATTTCAGCTTCTATTCTTTCGATAGCATCGGAGTTGTTAAGACCCGATTGATAAAGAATGCGGTAAATATCCTGGATTTCATTAATTTTCTCGTTTGAAAACTCCCGACGGCGCAAACCGATAGAATTTACTCCGACATATGAAAGCGGTAAACGGCCGGCTTTTACATAAGGAGGTACATCTTTTCCAATCAAAGAGCCTCCCTGGATCATCACATGTTTGCCGATATGCACAAACTGATGGACAGCGGTCATTCCTCCCAGAATCGCAAAATCGTCTACGACCACTTCACCCGCCAACTGACAGGCATTGGTGATGATACAATTATTACCGATCTTACAGTCATGAGCGATATGGGCATAAGCCATAATCAAACAATTATCCCCGATTTCAGTAACTCCCTTAGCAGCAGTGCCCCGATTAACAGTCACACATTCGCGGATAGTCGTATTATCTCCGATTTTTACAATGGTCTTTTCACCTCTGAATTTCAAATCCTGGGGTACAGCAGCGATCACTGCTCCCGGAAAAATTTTACAATTCTTACCGATATGGGCACCTTCCAGAATAGTTACATTCGATCCGATCCGCGTACCTTCTTCTATCACCACATTTTTATCAATCGTCACAAAGGGTTCTATCACCACATTATCAGCAACCTGAGCTTCCGGATGAACATATGCTAACGGTTGTTTCATTCGTTTATTATTTAATGAATACTATATTACCTGAATAAAAAATTTCAGCCTGCAAATATAATTATAAGTTTTTGGTTTTTGCGACCTGAGCCATAAATTCTCCTTCACAAACCAGTTTTTTTCCAACATAAGCATATCCCTTCATCTGCACGATACCTCTTTTTATAGGTGCAGTAGTGATTAATTTGAAGACCAGTGTGTCACCGGGCACTACTTTATTCCGGAATTTCACCCCGTCGATCTTCATAAAATAAGTCGAATAGTTTTCGGGATCAGGCACTCCACTCAGCACCAATATACCACCACATTGCGACATCGCTTCCACAATCAACACGCCCGGCATCACCGGCTCATCAGGAAAATGTCCGACAAAATGAGGCTCGTTCATGGTCACATTCTTGCAACCAATCACCATGTTCTCAGTTACTTTATAAATCTTATCGACCAATAAAAACGGTGGGCGGTGAGGCAGCAAAGTACGGATCTTATTGATGTCCATCAGCGGAGTGGCATCTAAATCCAGATCTATAGGATAAGCATCGTCTTTCTCTTCAGCCAGAATTTCTTTATAGATCATCTTGGCCATAGAAGTATTTGCTTTATGTCCGGGTCTCTCAGCAATCACCCGGCCTTTGATAAAACGGCCACATAAAGCCAGATCACCGATAACGTCCAATAATTTATGACGGGCAGGCTCATTATCGAAATAAAGTTCCAGATTATTGAGAACACCTTCTTTAATCTGAATATTCCCGTAACCGAACAATTTAGCCAAACGATCGATTTCGGGCTGATCCATCTTACGATCGACGATGACGATCGCATTACTCAAATCTCCTCCTTTAATCAGATTATTGGCCAGCAACATTTCCACTTCCCGCAGAAATACAAAAGTACGGCAAGGGGCGATCTCTTTCGCAAAATCAGTAGAAGCTTCCGAATAAGAAGCGAACTGCATCGCCAGATAAGGAGAATCGTAAGCTACCATGGTATTGATAGAATACGTATCATCCGGCAATAATGTAATGCGGGTATCCGAAGCTTCGCAATAAAATTCCATTTTTTTCTCATATAAACACCTGATTATACTTTCCAATGATTTCCTGTCAATTTCCATATAGGGTGAATAGTAAATGCTTCTAATAAATGTTCAATAACTTTTGGTGCAATAGCGCGATATGAGAGATAATAAAGAAATTTATTAAGCATTTGCTGTTGCATTTCATCAAAACTTTCAAATGCCATGTGCTTTCCATCATATTTCTCTATTTTTTTAAATTCTTTATCTGAGCAAACTACATTATCAAAATCAAAAATAAAAGTTAAAGCAAAATTAACTGCAACACATTCATTAATATGTTTTAATTGCCAAGCTACTTTTTTTTGCAG
>OGCQ01003819.1_pt1 | contig 12997 bp, 9 predicted proteins | sample 1570161 | NCBI WGS metagenome assembly OGCQ01 (sample SAMEA4384402, study PRJEB24528) | human gut metagenome
TGATTTGCAGCATGAAATACCTCCGTTATTGAAAAAAGATGAAAAATATTCGTTGATTTCGTCGAGATGCTCCGGTGTAGCGGGGAGGCAGGAAATTCCGCAGTTTCCGGTAATCTCAGTTGTAACCCCCTGCGCAATTTTGCTTTCCACGGTGTAATTCACCAAAGGAGAGACATCCGAGTGGGTGTGGATATCGATGAAGCCCGGTGTCACCAGCTTCCCGGCGGCATGGATCACCCGTCGGGCCGGGGTATCCGGCGGCAGCGGCTCCACGGCGGCGATGATGCCGCCCTCCACCGGGTACTCGTAGCAGCTGCCAATGCTGGCCACGCTGAGGACGGTCATGAAGTCCACCGCCATGGCCTTGACCTCCGGGGAGACGGTGTAGAAGTTGACGATCCAGTCCTTGCACAAAAAGAGCATCCCGCCGGAGAACAGACCGCCCAGGAGGAAGATGCCCTGCATGGTCTTGGAATAGGCCTTCACCTTGTCCAGCTTCCCCGCCCCGATGGTCTTGCCAGTGACCACCGAGGCGGTGTTGGCGCAGGCCGCCCCCAGGACGGCAAAAATCTCAAAGAGGATGATGGCGATGCTGTTGGCGGCGATGGCGGTGGCGCTCATGTGGCCGGGAATGGCGGTCTGCGCCGCCTGCGCCACACCCCAGAGGAGACCGGAGATGACGATGGGGGTGGAGACCTTCAAATAATCCTGCAAATAGGTGCCGTCCCACCGCAAAAGCTCCCACAGCTTCATGTGGAGCTTTTTGTCGCGGAACAGGATGTACACCAGGATGATGCCCAGCTCCACCAGTCGGCTGACCAGGGTGGCCACAGCAGCACCCACAATGCCCAGCTCCGGCGCGCCGAAGTTGCCGTAGATGAAGCAGTCGTTGAGGCAGACGTTGATGCAGATGGTGGAGCAGGACATAACCGTGCCGATCATGGCGGTCTCCACGCTCTGGAGGGCGTACATGAGGGAGTTGGACAGGCCGAACACCGGATAGGTCCAGCAGATGACCTTCAGGTAGCGCACTCCTTCTGCGATGACCGTCTCATCCCTAGTGAACAGCCCCAACACCCCCGCCGGAGCCAGCTGAGAGATGGCGAAAAAGAGGACGCCGCTGAAAAAGCCGCACTTGACTCCCAAAGAGATGATCTTCTTGATGGGTCCCGTCCGCTTCTGCCCCCAGTACTGGGCGGCCAGGACGACGATGCCCATGCCGATGCCGGCGGCGATCTGCTGGAGGGTGAATTGGAGCTGATTGACCAGGGACGCCCCGGACAAGGCCAGCTCGGAGTAGCGGCCCAGCATGATGTTGTCCGCCAGGTTCACCGCCAGCGCCGCCAGCTGTTGGAGGACGATGACGAAGAGCAGGGGAAAGAAGGTGCGGTAGAAGGACGCGTCCTTCACAAAAATCCCCAGCACCTTCTCCTCTCTGTCCGGCGGCAGCACGGTATATTCTTTCTTCCTCATGTCCTCGCTCCTCTCTTTTTCACGCGCAATAGCCCTATTGTACACAAAAAGCGCCCGCCGGGCAAGGGTTTCCTTGACTTCTCTCCCATTTCTCCCTTATACTGGACGCAGCTTCTGCGACAGAAAGGATGGATCCCATGCACATCACCGTTTACCTCGACAGGCTGAAAGGAACGAACCCCGACCTGGTGCGTACCCTGCACGAACTGGGCACCTGGATGGGCCAAAACGGCCACACCCTCATCTACAACAGCTCCAAGACCGGTCTCACGGACGCGCTGGTCGCTGACGTCCTGGCGGCAGGCGGAACGGTGATCGACATCGCGCCGCAGCTCCCCACGGACGCCGAGCCCCAGGACAGCCCCAAGCACAAGCACAAGGAGCGGATCATTGAGGTGGGCGGCGCCTTCATCGCCTTCCCCGGCGACAGCGGCTCGGTGGTGGAGGGTCCCAAGGCCGACTTCAATATCCGCCTGACCCCTTGTATCCTCTACAACCCCAATGGCTACTACGACTACCTCATAAGGCTGCTTCGGCACATGGTCGAGATGGGTGTCTCCACAAAGGAGCGGCAGGCAGGCGTCCACTTCGTGGAAACCTTGGAGGAGATCCAGCAGATTTTGAACAACGCATAAAAAGGCTCCGTAGGAACCGTTCCTACGGAGCCTTTTCTCGTTCGGTCACACCTGAAACATGGGCGTAGACAGATACCGGTCGCCGGTATCCGGCAGCAGCGCCACGATGGTCTTGCCCTCGTTCTCCGGCTGCTTGGCCAGCTGGATGGCCGCCCACAGAGCCGCCCCGGCGGAGATGCCCACCAGGAGACCTTCCACCTTGCCCATCTCACGCCCCAGCTGGTAGGCGTCCTCGTTCCAGACGCCGAAGGTGCTGCGGCCCAACCGGGTGCGGCTGCCCTCGGCCTTGGGGTCTCCCAGCGTGCCGGGCAGCACGGGACCGGTGCAGCAGCCACCCACATCGGGGAAATAGTGTCCGGCGTAGACCTCAAACAGCAGGTCAAACTTCTGCCCCGGTTCAGCGCAGCGGGTCAGCACATTATCGCTGATATAGTGGTGCGGCACGCTGACCCACTCGGCACGGCGGGTGCCGAAAGCCTGTCCGTTGACGAACAGCGTGGCCTCGCCGCCCATATCCAGCGACATGGCCACGGCCTTGCCTGCGGTTTCTTCCGGCAGCGTGACCGTAGCGCGCAGCCACAGATATTCCCAGGTGTGCCCCCAGACCGTGCCCACCGGCACAGGCCGGAAGCCGCCGTCCACCGCCTGTTCGGGCGTCAGGTGGTCCATCGTGGTAAAGCCCTCAAAGGCGATTTCCCCCTCTGGGCGGTAGAAGTCCTGCGCCAGCACGCGCTGCCAGTGCGCAATCCGATCCTTATATTCGGAATGAAGTAATTCCATGGTATGCCCCCTCACAAGTTTTGAACAAATGCAATCAAAGTGTTTCATGCTGGAAACCTGATTTGCGTTGTGCTACAATCTAAATGCGCACAGCGCGCCTTGAGTTTAGCATACTCGTCTGCCGGGCAGTGTGCAATTCACAAATCCGTACTTTACCGGTAAAATTTCGACTTTTGCGTGGTTTTTTATGAATTTTCGGGACACACATCGGATTTTTGTACCGAAAAATCAAGTTTTTGACTTGACGCAGGTGTATGGAAACGGTCACACTTATAAGTATAAATCGACCACTGCAGCGCACAGCGTTCTATAAATACAATAAATATAAAAAAGGAAGTCCTCCATGCGTAAGCTTCAAACGTTCTGGCAGAACCTGCATCTGCGGGCAAAATTTCTGCTGATTTTGCTGGTCGGCATCGTCATCATCGGCGTGGACGCCATTGCGACCCTGCTGATTCCGCTGCGCGCCTACGACGAGCAGCTGTACGAGAGCAGCTCCCAGATGATCTCCCTTTATGCCGAGCAGATCAAGCACGAGATGAAAAACTATGAGGATATCAGCTACCGCATCCTGACGGATTCCTCGCTGCAGGAGAATCTGGCCATCATAAAAGATGCTTCCCCCGGCACGCTGACCCGGATTGAGGCACAGCACAATGTCGCCAGCCGCGCGGCGTATTACAGCCTATGGTTCTCCAACACGGTCAGCTTTCAGCTGCGCACGTCGCGGGGCACCACATACAGCCACTTTTTCCGGGCGTCCATCGGCGCGGACGAGCTGACCGATGAGCGCATGGCCGCAGCTGCCTGCCAGCAGGGCCGGTTCATCTGGCTGACCGAGGAGAACGGCGACGCCTCCCGTCTGTTTCTGGTGCGCGAGATCCGCGAGATGGAGAACATAACGCTGGACAACCTCGGCTATATGCTCATCGAGGTGGATTTTCCCTCGTTGGTCGAGCAGTACAGCCAGGCCATGGGCAGCCTGGGCGTAGAGCCGCGCTGTGCGGTCTATAATAAAGGGATCTGCCTGTACGCCAGTGACGATGGCATCCGTGCGCTGGGCATGGGCGAGGACGGCTACACCTATACTAGATCCGATGGCAAGCCGGTTCTCTGCGTGCGGTACACCGCCACCAACGGGCTGAAATATGTGACCTTGGTGGATTACAGCGGCATCCGCACCACAACGCTGGCTGCGGTCAGCGTCACCATCCTCTGCATTCTGGGGGCGGCACTGCTGGTCGTGGCCGTCAGCACCGGGCTGATCAACAGCATTCTGGTTCATTTCCAAGTGTTGATGCAGAAATTCGACGCCTTTGCCATCAGCGGCGAGCCGATCTCCACCCAGGAGAGTGCCTGCTACAAAGACCGTTTTGATGAGATCGGCGATTTGCACCGCGGCTTTGACTGGATGACCCGCGGATGGACCCGCGTCAACCACGAAAAAGAAGAACAGCAGCACCTTTTGCAGGAAAAGCAGATGCAGCAGCTGCGCGCTCAGGTGCGCCCGCACTTCCTATACAATACGCTGGAATCCATCTACTGTCTGGCGCAGAACTCCGGCGACAAGCGCATTGCCGTTATGACCTCGTCGCTGGGAAAACTGCTGCGCGCCTCGCTCAACGACAAGCGCGACGTCGTCACCGTGCGGGAGGATCTGCAGACCGTGCGCGACTACCTGAGCATTCAGGAGATACGCTACGGCGAGCGTTTGCAGGTGGAGTACGCCGTGGACGATGCTGTCATGCCCTGCCACATCCCGGCCATGACCGTGCAGCCGCTGGTGGAAAACGCCATCCACCACGCCGCCGAGCATATGCTGGACACCTGCATTATCCGCATCAGCGGCAATGTAGTTCCGGACGGCATAGACGTTATCGTGCAGGACAACGGTCCCGGCATCGATGAGGATATTCTGACCAAGCTGGAAAGCGGCGAGGTCCAGCCCGAGGGGCTTGGTATCGGGCTGCGCAACATCCACAAGCGTGTACAGCACACCTTTGGCAAAGAGTACGGCCTGCGCATCCGCTGCGAGGACGGCTGCACGCAGATCATCATCCATCTGCCGGATACAAGGCTGGAGAAGCCTGAAACACCCCGGGCGGATTCTTCAACGCCCCGCGGTACAGGAGAAAAGAAGGGAGAACACCGTGTACAAACTGTTATTGGTCGATGATGAACCCATCATACGCGAGGGATTGGAGCGGATGATCGACTGGGAAAAGCTGAACTTGAAAATGACAGCCTCCTGCCCGAACGCCATTGCCGCGCTGGACAGCATGACCGATGATATGCCCGATATCCTGCTGACAGACATCCGCCTGCCGGGCATGACCGGTCTGGAACTGGTGCAGCGTGCCGTGGCCCTGCACCCGATGCTGCAATGTATCGTGCTGTCGGGGTATGATACCTTCCAGTACGCGCAAGAGGCGCTCAAATACGGTGTCATCGAGTATCTGCTTAAGCCCTGCGATCAGGAGGAATTGGAGAACGCCTTGCGCCGTGCTTGCACGAACATTGACAAAAACCGCAAAAAGGTTTTGTATCTCTATGATGAGCGTCGCCAGCGCATCAAATCGCTGGTGGACAGCTTCAACGCCCTGCGGGAGAGCGACCTGAATGCCGACCAGATCAAGCGTCAGGTTGGCGAGCTGGTCAAAACAGTGGAAGACCCCAGCCTTTTGCAGGAAACGCTGATCGCCGTTGTGACCGGCAGCATGGGCAGCGGCCAGACCGAGTGGGGTATGAATGTCATCACCGATGCACTGCGCGACCGTGAATCGCTGGAAGACCTCATCGTGCGCAGCTTGCTGCGCCTACGCAAGGAGGGCGGTGCTACCCGCAGCAATGATTTTGTGCAGCAGATGCTTGCCTATATGAACGCCCACTATGCCGATGAGGCGCTGTCCCTGCAATATATTGCCGACAATGTAGTATATATGAACGCCGACTATATCGGCCGCGAGTTCACCCGCTCTGTGGGGCAGAAATTCAGCAGCCAGCTTTTGAGCATCCGCATGGAACACGCCAAGCTGCTGATACGCAGTGATCCCTCGCTGCACAGCTACGAAATTGCCGAAAAAGTCGGTCTGGGCGATAACCCGCACTATTTCAGCCAGCTGTTCCGCAAATACACCGGCATGACTCCCAAGGACTACCGCAAGCAGCTGGACGAGCAGACCGGGCAGGGGTAAACCCGCACCGCCCACCCAAAAGCCGCCGATTTCCGGCGGTTTTTCTGTTTTTTCTGGGTACATCCCGGAAAAACATACCAAAAAATCGAAAAAGTGAATTCAGTTTCGCAAAGCTTTTGGCTATAATGATGACAACAAAAAGAAACACATGGAGGTGCTTCACATGAAAAAGAAACAAGTACTCGCAACCCTATGCGCCGGTATGATGGTCGCCAGCGTTGCCACCGGCTGCGGCTCTGCTGCCGAGTCCGCCGCGGATTCCACCGCAGCTTCCACTGACAGCACAAATGCCAGCACCGAGGCTTCTTCCGCCAGCACGACGGCGGACGGCAAGACCCAGCTGAGCATCCTGTGGTGGGGTTCTCAGACCCGCCATGAGCTGACCACCCAGATGCTGGAGAAATTTCAGGAAGAGAACCCCGACATTGAAGTCGTGATGGACTACTCCGACTGGAACGGCTACTGGACCAAGCTGCCCGCCCAGGTTGCCGGCGGCCAGACCCCCGACGTTATCCAGATGGACTACGGCAAGCTGGAACAGTACGTTGAAAACGGCGTTATAGCACCGCTGGATGATTACGTTGCCGACGGCAGCCTTGACCTGAGCAACGTTGTCCAGAGCGTCATTGACTCCGGCTCGATCGACGGCAAGCTGTACGCCGTCTCCACCGGCACGAACACCCCCGCCATGCTGTACCGCAAGGACATTCTGGATGATCTGGGCATCGAGATGCCGATGAACCCGACGATGAGCGAGTATACCGACATTGCCAAGAAAGTCTATGAGGCCACCGGCCTGCGCGATGATTTCGTGACCAACTGCAATGCGGATAACCTGCGTCTCCGCCTGCGCAACTACGGCATGAACCTTTACAATGACGACGCTTCTGCTCTGGGCTTCGACGATCCGAAGTACATCGTGGATATGTGGCAGCTGGCACTGGATGCTCAGAACGAGGGCTGGGGTCTGAGGATCGGTGAAGCGACCGATGTCACTGGCTTTGACTCGATGGTCGTGGACACCTGGAGCCGCTTCCAGTACTCCAATGAGCTGCAGGCTTACCGCGATGCTACCGGCAAGGACATCAGCATGGCCATGATTCCCAACGCCGATGACGCCACCGCTTCCTCCACCTTTCTGAAGCCCGCCATGTTCTGGTGCGTTGCTGCAGACAGCGATGTCAAGGACGCCGCGGTTCGCTTCATCAACTACTTCACCAATGACACCAGCTGCTACGATATCGTTGGTGTCGAGCGCGCCGTTCCCATCTCCTCTGAGATGCGCGAGTATCTCGCCCCCACTCTGGACGAGGTCGGCAAGCAGGTCATTGAATTTATTGACTATGTCAGCCAGCCCAACATGGCTTCCCCGCTGATGAACCCCGACCCGGCAAAGCACTCCGAGATCTATGACCTGCTGGGCCAGTACTCCGATCAGGTCCGCTACGGCGAGATCACCGACCTGCCCGCCGCCGCCCAGCAGTTCATGGATGAGGCAAACGCCATTCTGGCCAGCGCTGAGGCTGAGTAAGATTTGATTTTCTTCCTTATCTCCTTCTTCTTTTAAAAGTTTTCTTCTCCTTGATCGCGTCGGAGGTCTTCCCCTTCGGCGCGATTCTTTGAATCACCCCACATTCCATGAAAGGAGCCATTGCCATGAAAAAGAAAGACGGCTTTTCCCACAAGCTCAGCAGCTGGCTTGATCGGGACAATGTTGCAGGCTATGTCTTTATTCTCCCCTTTATCATCGGTCTGATCGTGTTCACCACCATTCCCTTTTTCACCTCGCTGTACCTGGCCTTCACCAACTACAACATCCTGTCCGCCCCCAAGTGGGTGGGCCTTGACAACTTCAAGAAGATGTTCTTTGAGGATGATCTGTTCTGGACGTCCTTCAAAGTCACTTTCAAGTTTGCACTGATTCAGGTGCCCATCAAGCTGACGGTCGCACTGCTCGTCGCGCTGGTGCTGTCCCGCTCTACCCGACTGACCAGCTTCTACCGCGCCGCGTTCTACATTCCCTCCCTGATGGGCGGCAGCGTTGCCATCGCCCTGCTGTGGAAGCAGCTGTTCTCCCCCAGAGGCGTTCTCAATCAGGTGCTGGGCTTCTTCGGTCTGCCGGACCGCACCGCCTGGCTGGGCAACCCCAAGACCGCGCTGGGCACCCTGATTGCCCTGGGCGTGTGGCAGTTCGGCTCCTCGATGCTGATTTTTCTGGCCGTCATCAAGAACATTCCCCAGAGTTACCACGAGGCCGCCATCGTGGACGGTGCCGGCCCTGTGCGCCGCTTCTTCTCCATCACGCTGCCGATGCTGACCCCCATCATCTTCTTCAACCTCATCAATCAGGTCATCGGCGCGTTTCAGGCGTTCAACTCCAGCTACCTCATCACCGGCGGCAAGCCGCTGAACACGACCCTGTACTACGGTGTCCACCTGTACAACAAGGCCTTCAACCAATTTGAGATGGGCTACGGCAGCGCCATGGCATGGTTCATGCTGTTGATCATCGCCTTCTTCACGGCTTTGATCTTCCGCTCCTCCAGCGCGTGGGTCTACTATGAATCGGAAGGACGGTAATTGACTATGTTGATGAAATACATTTCCCCCAGCATGTCTCGCCGGCGTGCGGTCAGTACCACCATCTACCATGTGCTGATGCTGCTTGTCAGCTTCCTGATGCTCTACCCGGTGCTGTGGCTGATTGCCTCGTCCTTCAAGCCCAACGGTGATATCTTTACCACCGCCACCTCCCTTATCCCTGCCCAGTCCACGCTGGAACACTACATCAAGGGCTGGCAGGGTTTTGGCGGCTACACTTTCACGGTGTTCTTCAAGAACTCGCTGTTCGTCGCCATTCTTTCCGCCATCGGCATGACGATTTCCTCGGCGCTCGTCGCTTTTGGTCTGGCGCGCATCCGCTTCAAGGGCCGCAACGTCTGGTTCGTGCTGATGATCATTACGATGATGCTGCCCGGTCAGGTCATGATGATCCCCCGCTTTGTCCTGTTCAACAAAATGGGCTGGGTCGGCAGCTATCTGCCGATGATCGTACCATCTTTCTTTGCCAGCGGCTTCAACATCTTCCTCATCATGCAGTTCATCCGCGGCATCCCCCGCGATATGGACGAGGCCGCCAAAATTGATGGCTGCAGCTGGTACGGCGTTTTCTTCCGCATCATCGTCCCGCTGATTGTGCCCTCCCTCGTCACTGTCGGCGTGCTGACCTTCATGGGCAGCTGGGAAGATTTCATGGGTGCGCTGCTCTACTTGAACAAGCCCGCCACTTACACCGTTGCCTACGCTTTGAAGATGTTCAACGACAGCTCGATGTCTGACTACGGCGCAACATTTGCCATGTCCACTGCCTCCCTTGTCCCGGTGCTGACCCTCTTCTTCTTCTTCCAGAAGAACCTTGTCGAGGGTATCTCCATTCAGGGTCTGAAAGGCTGAGTTTTCCACATTTCAACAAGGAGAATTTGCGTATGTTCTGTATCGACAGACTTCCCGCCATCCCACTGGTGGCGTCTGACCCCTATCTTTCCATCTGGATGCCCGCTGACACGATGACCCAGACCGACACCTGCCATTGGAGCGGCCCGGCCAAGCCCATCCGCGGTGTGCTGACTGTGGACGGCGCTGCCTGCCGTTTTCTGGGCGAGGGTGCAGAGCCGGAGGCCGTGCTGACCGAACTGAAAGTCACGGCCACCCGCACCCGCTTTGTCAGCGAGTTTGGCGGCGTGCAGCTCGAAACTACCTTTGCCACTCCCGCCCTGCCCGACGATTTGGATCTGCTGAGTATGCCCCTGACACTGGTCACATTCAGCGCCAAGGCCGCCGACGGCAAGGCACACGATGTGCAGGTCAAGCTGCACCTGTCCGACAAGCTTTGCTATGACGGTGAGCTGCGCCCGAATATGATCGACGGCGCGTATACGCTGGGCACAAAGCAGACCGTCTACATCGGTCAGGAGACCCAGAAGCCGCTGAGCCACTCCGCTGACCACATCACGATCGACTGGGGCTACCTGTACCTGAGCGCCGACGGCGTTGTCAAGGCTGTAGGCAACGGCGTGCAGACCACCTGCAGCCTGACCGTGGGCGGTGCGCCCGCGCAGGCCATCATCGCCTATGACGATATTGCCTCCATCAACTACTTCGGCGATCTGTGCAAGGCATGGTATCGCCGTGATGGCCGCCAGATCACCGATGCCATCCTTTACGCCCAAAAGCACTTTGACGAGATCCTGCTGCGCTGCGCTGCCATGGATGAGACTGTCAGCAACGATGCCCGGAAAGCCGGCGGTCAGGACTACGAGGATATCGTCAACGCCGCCTGGCGGCACACCTTTGCCGCGCACAAGCTTATCGCCACGCCCAAGGGCGAGATGGCATTCCTCTCCAAGGAGAACGATTCCAATGGCTGCATCGGCACGGTGGATGTGAGCTACCCCTCCATCCCGCTGTTCCTGCACTACTGCCCCGAGCTCGTCAATGCCCTCTGCCGCCCGGTGCTGGAATTTGCCTCCATGCCGGTTTGGGACTGCGATTTTGCCCCGCATGATGTCGGCCGTTACCCGCTGGCCACCGGTCAGGTTTACGCTGCCCGCAAACCCATTGGTCGCACGGCCAGCCACCCGCCGTACTACCTGTACCCTGCCGGTACGGATGTGTGGGATCCGCGCTACCAGATGCCGGTGGAAGAGTGCGGTAATATGCTGATCATGCTGGAGGCCGCCCGCGCCTTTGGCGCGGACAAGGCACTGGCCGATCAGTACCGCCCGCTGCTGGACAACTGGGTCAAGTATCTGGTACAATATGGTGAGGACCCTGCCGAGCAGCTGTGCACCGACGACTTTGCCGGGCATCTGGCACACAACGTCAACCTGGCCGCCAAGGCCATTGTGGGCGTGGCCTGCTATGCCCGCCTGACCGGCGACGAGAGCTGCACCGCCCAGGCCAAGACGATGGCCGCCCACTTGCTGGAAAAAATCGGCGATAAGGGCAACACCCCGCTGACACTGGACGGCCAGGGCTGGAGCATGAAGTACAATCTGCTGTGGGACAAGGTGCTGCACCTCGGCCTGTTGCCCGACAGCTTCTACGCTGCCGAGACCGCCAGCTATCTGCCGCGCATCAACACCTACGGCCTGCCGCTGGATTCCCGCGCGGACTACACCAAGTCCGACTGGATCTGCTGGACCGCCCGCATGGCGGACGACCCGGCCGTGCGTGCCGCGCTGATTGCGCCGGTTGCCAAAGAGCTACACGAGACAACATCCCGCGTACCGTTCTCTGACTGGTACGACACGAAAACGACTCGGTTCGTGGCCTTTATCGCCCGCAGCGTACAGGGTGGACTGTTTGCACTGATGCTGTGATTTTCCCCTAGCCGCGCAGGGCAGCCGTCCCGCGCGGCTGTTCGTGATTTGCAAGCGGCTTTACTCCGTAGCGGCGCACCTATGTGTACGCCCGCAGCCCGTTTGCCACGCAAGGCGGGCGCACACGCAGGTGCGCCCCTACATATACCGAACAGGAGGTTCCCCATGAGAATTTACGCGTTTGCTGATGAAGCATCCCCTGCCATCGACAGCCAGATTGCGGCGATGCGCCGCAATGGGCTGAACGGTCTGGAAATCCGCGGGGTAGACGGCGAGAACGTCTCCGCCATTTCCCTGAAAAAGGCCAAAGAGGTGCGCCGCAAGCTGGACGACGCGGGGCTGTGTATCTGGTCCATCGGCTCGCCCATCGGCAAGATCGATATTGAGACCGGCGATTTTGCCGCCCACCTTGAGCAGCTGCGCCACACGCTGGAAGTTGCCCAGGTGCTGGGCGCAAAGCGGCTGCGGATGTTCTCCTTCTACATCCCCGCAGGCAAGGACCCCGCCGACTACCACAATAGGGTCATCGATCAGGTGGGCGAAATGCTCCGCGTGGGCGAGGGCAGCGGTGTGCTGTTCTGCCACGAAAATGAGAAAGGCATCTACGGTGATATCGCCTCCCGCTGCCTTGACCTGCACAAAGCGTTCCCCCAGATGCGCGGCGTGTTCGACCCCGCCAACTATGTGCAGTGCGGTCAGGATACGTGGAGCGCATGGGAAGAACTGAACCCCTACATTGACTACCTGCATATCAAAGACGCATTGGCCGATGGCAGCGTTGTGCCCGCGGGCAAGGGTCTGGGCAACGTCAAGCGTATTCTGGACGCCTACCGCGCTCAGGGCGGTGAGGACGTGACCGTGGAACCGCACCTGCAAGTGTTTGAGGGACTGAAAGACCTGGAACAGGACGGCAATACCAGCCATGTGGGCGGCTACCGCTATCCCAGCAGCGACGCCGCCTTTGACGCCGCCTGCAACGCCCTAAAGGAGTTTTTGTAACATGGAACTGCATCTGCCACCGAAACCTCAGCCCGTCGTCGGCCCCGGGGAATTTCAATTTGCCGCCGTGGGACTGGAACACGGCCACATCTACGGCATGACAAACGGTCTGCTGGAAGCCGGTGCAACACTGACCGCCGTTTGGGATGAAGACCCGGAAAAAGTTGCCGCCTACCGCCGCACTTTTCCCCAAGCGCGGGCAGCGGCCAGCTTGGACGAGCTGCTGGCCGACCCGGATATTCAGCTTATCGCCAGTGCCGCCATCCCCAGCGAGCGCTGCCCCCTTGGCCTGCGGGTGATGGCCGCCGGGAAAGACTATTTTGTTGACAAAGCGCCAATGACGAGCCTGCCCCAGCTGGAAGCAGCCCGCCGCGCTGTGGCCGAGACCGGCCGCAAGTACATGGTCTACTACTCTGAACGGCTGCACAGCGAGGCCGCCACGCTGGCAGATTATCTTATCAAACAGAACACGATTGGCCGTGTGCTGCACGTTGAGGGCTTCGGCCCACACCGCCTGGGCGGCCCGCGCCCGGCC
>OGCQ01003827.1_pt1 | contig 12947 bp, 8 predicted proteins | sample 1570161 | NCBI WGS metagenome assembly OGCQ01 (sample SAMEA4384402, study PRJEB24528) | human gut metagenome
GCGAGAAGTACGGCTCTAAGTTCCACAAGACGAACGACATGAAGGAAGCCTTCAAGGACGCCGACATCGTCTATCCGAAGTCCTGGGCTCCGTTCCAGGCTATGGAAAGACGCTCCGAGCTCTATGTCAAGGGCGACCAGAAGGGCATCGACGAGCTGGAGAAGGAGCTGCTGGCGCAGAATGCCGAGCACAAGGACTGGACCTGCAGCGAGGAGATGATGAAGCTCACGAAGGATGGCAAGGCGCTGTATCTGCACTGCCTGCCCGCCGATATCTCCGGCCTGAGCTGCCCGGAGGGCGAGGTCGACAACTCCGTGTTCGACCGTTATCTCGTGCCGCTGTACAAGCAGGCTTCCTTCAAGCCGTATATCATCGCTGCCATGATCTTTCTGGCGCAGGTCAAGGACCCCGTCAAGGCTCTTATGGAGCTCGACGCTGCCGACAACAAGCGCAAGATGTTCTGAGCCGCACGGCAGGAGGATAATTACCATGGGAAAACGCATCGTCATCGCGCTGGGCGGCAACGCGCTGGGCAGCACGCCCTATGAGCAGCTCGCCCTTGTTACGGAAACGGCAAAGCCGATCGTAGACCTCATCGAGCAGGGCAACGAGGTCGTCATTGCGCACGGCAACGGCCCGCAGGTCGGTATGATCAATCTGGGCATGGCCACGGCCGCCGAGGCCGGCGCCATCAAGTCCGATATGCCCTTCCCCGAGTGCGGCGCCATGAGCCAGGGCTACATCGGCTATCACCTGCAGAACGCCATCGGCAACGAGCTTGCCGCGCGCGGCCTGCAGAAGGACGTCGCCACCGTCGTCACGCAGGTGCTGGTGGACGAGAACGATCCCGCCTTCCGGAAGCCCACGAAGCCTGTCGGCGCATTCTATGACAAGGCCACGGCCGAGCGCATCGCCGCCGAAAAGGGCTACACCATGGTCGAGGACGCGGGCCGCGGCTACCGCCAGGTCGTTCCCTCACCGAAGCCTGTGGACGTCATCGAAAAGAACACCGTCCGCGCCCTGATCAACGGCGGCTGCGTCGTGATCACGGTCGGCGGCGGCGGTATCCCCGTTGTGCGCCGGGACGGCAAGCTCTACGGCACGCCCGCCGTCATCGATAAGGACTTTGCCTCTGCCAAGCTCGCAGAGCTCGTGCAGGCCGACGCCCTCGTCATCCTGACGGCGGTGGACCGCGTCTGCATCAACTGGGGCAAGCCGGACCAGAAGAGCCTTGCGGAAATGACCGTTGCGGAAGCGGAGCGCTACTGCGAGGAGGGCCATTTTGCCCCCGGCTCCATGCTGCCGAAGGTCAGGGCTGCCGTTTCGTTCGCCAAGACCGGCGGGCAGGCCATTATCGCCTCGCTCGCACAGGCCGGAGCCGCCGTCCGCGGCGAGGCCGGTACGGTCGTCCATCTCTGATATCGTCTGTTCCCTTCCCGGGGAGCAAAGGGCCTGCTGCATGAACCCCGCAGCAGGCCCTTCTGCAATATGGGATAACACATATGCAGGGAAGCGGCACGCGGGAAATGAAACTGGAAAGTGGAAAATTTCACAAGACCGCCGGTCATGCGCTGTAGGGGAGGGGCATGCCCCTCCCGGCGCATCGCTGCCGATCCGTACAGGGTAACACTAAAACGGTAATGGCACCAGAATTGTCATTGCCACGTCGGCCTCCGGCCTCCTCGCAATGACAAATCGGGAGTATTTGCCGTTTTAACGGCAGCTTGTTGATTGCGCCGGTGCAGCGCCGGGAGCGGCATGCCGCTCCCCTACAAGGCGGGTGCGGTCGACGATAGTGCCACCAAACCTGCAGCTTGCAAGGCGCTCCCTGAGCGCCGCTGCAGACGTAATCGGTTTGTACGTTTTTTTCGGCAGCCTGTGCGTATCGCCGGTGCAGCACCAGGCCCTGCGCCGAACCGGTTTTTCTTTCTTGCCTTTTTCTGCAAAATACGATATCATAGATATTAGAGAACATCGCAAGGCGTCCCCAAATATTGAAACAAGGAGCTGGCAACATGCTGGAACAGTCGATCCTGCAGAATTATCTTGACATCCTGCGCGAAGAGCTTGTCCCGGCGACCGGCTGCACGGAGCCGATCGCCATTGCCTACTGCGCCGCGACCCTTCGGGAGCTGCTGGGCGCTCTGCCCGAGCAGGTAGACGCCGCCGTCAGCGGCAACATTCTGAAAAACGTCAAAAGCGTCGTCGTACCGAATACCGGCGGGCGCAAGGGCATTGCCCCCGCCATTGCCGTCGGCCTCGTTGCGGGCGACGCCTCGCGCGACCTGCAGGTCATCTCCGCCGTGACGGAAGAGCAGCTTGCGGAGCTGGACGCTTACCTGCAGCGGGTGGATATTTCCGTCTCGTGCAGCCACTCTCCCTGCCAGCTCGACATCGATCTGCGCGGCAGCTGCGGCAGTCACACGGCCCGCGTGCGCATCACGAACCATCACACGAATATCGTCTGCCTTGAGCGTGACGACGAGGTCCTGCGCGAGCTGCCCGTTGTGGACTCCGCCGAGGAGCACCGCGCGGACAAGAGTCTGCTGAACGTGGCGGACATCCTGCGCTTTGCGGCCGAGGTGCCGCTCGAGGACCTGCTGCCCCTGCTGGAGCCGCAGGTCAGCTGCAACTCCGCCATTGCCGAGGAGGGCCTCCGCGGCGCATGGGGCGCGCAGATCGGGCGCATTTTACTGGAGGATTACGGGGATGATATCAAGCAGCGGGCCAAGGCCTATGCGGCCGCCGGCTCGGATGCCCGCATGAGCGGCTGCGAAATGCCCGTCGTCATCCTCTCCGGCTCCGGCAATCAGGGCATCACGGCCTGCATGCCCGTCGTGGCCTATGCCCGCCACATCGGCGCGACCCGCGAGCAGCTCTACCGCGCGCTGGCCGTTTCCGACCTTGTCACCGTCCACCAGAAGACCGGCATCGGCCGCCTCTCCGCCTACTGCGGGGCCATCTCCGCCGGGGTCGGTGCAGGCGCGGGCATCTGCTACCTGCTCGGCGGCGACTATGACGCCGTGGCGCACACGGTCGTCAACGCCGTGGCCATCCTCTCCGGCACCATCTGTGACGGCGCAAAGCCGTCCTGTGCGGCCAAGATCGCCGCTGCCGTGGATGCGGGCATCATGGGCTACCGCATGTATCTGCACCACCGCGAATTCCGCCACGGCGAGGGCATCGTCGGCAGCAATGTTGACGACACGATCGCCAAGGTCGGCGTGCTGGCGCAGCAGGGCATGCGGCAGACGGACCGCACGATCCTCGATATCATGCAGGATCGCTGCAGCTGAACGCCCGCGTTCCTTCAAAAATCGTTTTCCGGTCCGTCATAATTTGGACATATCGGGCGGATATACTACAAGCACAGCAAGGAGCTGAACACCATGGAGCAAAACGAGCGCATCGACTCCGCTGCAGGCGAGCCTGTATCGGCCTGCAAACGAAGAAAGCACCTGCGGCTGGCGGCCCTCGCTGTAAGCTGCGCCCTGCTCGGCGGTATCGCCGGAGGCGCGGCAACGGGACTGCTTCTGCAGGGCCGCGAGCGAGCGGCCATGCGGCCGGCCGGTCGTCAGACGGCCGTATCCGGGGCAGAGAGCACGGGCGCGGAGTCTTCCGCGGCGCGTGTGGCCTCGACTGCGGGAGAATTGACCCCGACACAGCTCTATGAGCACTATGCGCCCTGCGTCGTCGGTGTGCTGAACCTCAGCGCGGTCACGGACCTCTATGGAAAGGACACCATGCAGGCCAGCACCGGCTCAGGCGTTCTCCTCACGGGAGACGGCGAGATCCTGACGAATTACCACGTCGTCAAGGACTGCACGCAGCTCACCGTCACGTTGTATGACGGCACGGAGCACACGGCAAGGCTCCTCGGCTATGAGGAGGACAGCGACATTGCACTCCTGAAGATCGACGGTACCGGCTACCGCCACGCGCGCCTCGGAGATTCCGACCGGCTGCGCATCGGCACGGAGGTTGCTGCCATCGGCAACCCGCTCGGCGACCTGGACTACAGCCTGAACGTCGGCTATATCAGCGCGAAGGACCGCGATGTCGATCTGGACGGCCCCTCCATCCGCATGATGCAGCTCGATGCGGCCATCAACCCCGGCAACTCCGGCGGTCCGCTGTTCGACCTGCGCGGCAATGTCGTCGGCGTGACGACGGCGAAATATTCCGGCGAGACCGTCACCGGCGCGACGATCGAGGGCATCGGCTTTGCCATCCCCATCAACGACGTCCGCGAGATCCTCTCGGAGCTGCGGGAATACGGCCGCGTGCCGAACCGCGCCCAGCTCGGCGTGATGGTCGGCACGGTCTGTTCGACGAACACGGCCCGCAACGGCCGGGTGCAGGTGCGGGATGTCACAAAGGATTCCGCCGGTGCCCATGCGGGCCTGCGCGACGGCGACTTTATCCTTGCGCTTGATGACTACACCGTGCGCACGCTTTCCGACCTCAGCGCGGCGCTGCGGCACTACCGCGGCGGCCAGCACGCGACGCTCACCATCGAGCGCTACGGCAAGACGTTCCGCCTGCCCATCGTGTTTGACAGCAAGGACGATGCGGTGCAGAACGAAGAGCCAACAACATCGGCCAATGCGCTGGAGCCGTCCGAGCAGGACAGTCCCCGGCCCTGATCCGATGTCTTCCATAGATCGCACCCCCTCTCTTTTTCATGCTTTTTCTCTTTTTCTCTCTCTTTCTTTCTTTTCTACGAAATGTACCGTCCGGCTTGCCGGGCGGTACATTTCGTTTATGCGCTTAGATGTCGAAAAGGTTGCGCTTGTCATTGCGAGGCCCCGAAGGGGCCGTGGCAATCTCGCGGGATCACTGCGGATTTTCGGTAAACTTCGGCGAATTCGAAACATTTTATGTGAGATTTCCACGTCGCTTCGCCCCCCCTGCAATGACAAGACTGGGACATTTGACAAGCCGGGAACCGTCTGGGAGTCTCAGACTGTCAAAAAGTCTCCGCTTTGCAGAATAATGCCAACGTCATATCGAAACAACCTGTTGCAAGGCAAGCGCGTGTATGCTATAATGCAGAAAAACGTTGGAACAATTTCGGCTTCCTGCCGTCTAATCTTGCAAAGAGAGAAGGAACGACCGGCGCGGCCGGCGCCGGTCCGCAAACACAGGAGGAGAGAGCATGAGACAGGGTGTCATCTGTATGCTGATCGCGGCGCTGGTGCTGCAGCTTGCGGGCGGCGTGGTCGCAGGCGGTGCAGAGCCGCTGGCCATGACAACACAGGAGACCATTCGAACGGTCGCCGTCTCCGGCGTGCCGACCGCGCTGATGCGTGGGGCCAGACTCCCGGAGCGTATGCCGTCGTTCCATACGGACGCGGCCTGCCATCTGGCGGACAGCTGGCAGAGCTGGTCCGGCATGGTGTGGTTCTCGTCTCCGGACGGTGAGCATATCAGTAAGCCGCTCCCGGCGGGCACCGTCACGGAGCCGGGTGTGTATTATTATCTCGGCCTCGTGCTCGAGCCGGATGGCCTTGCGTCCTTTTCCGACGCACCGTCCGTAACGGTCTGCGGGACGACGGCCGCCGTGCAGCGGCTCGAGGACGGCAGGCTGTTCGTCTGCGTGCGCTACGGCAGCGACGACGGCCGCCTGGAGGGCCTCCTGCCCGAAACGCTGCCGTTCCGCGATGTCTCGCGCCGCGCGTGGTATTTTGAGAGCGTCGCCTATGCCTACCGGCAGGGGCTGATGAGCGGAACGGGCACGACGGAATTCGAGCCGGATACGGCCACGTCCCGCGCCATGCTCGTGCAGGTGCTTTACCGTCTGGCGGGTCAGCCCGCCGCGTCCGGAAGCGACTTTTCCGATGTAGGCGACGGCGTGTGGTATGCCGATGCCGTCTCGTGGGCCGCCGGGGCGCAGATCGTCAACGGCTACGGCAACGGGCGCTTCGGCCCGGACGACCCCGTCACACGCGAACAGACGGCGGCCATCCTCTATCGCTATGCCGCGTGGTATGACCTTGCCGGGGACGGCGAGGCGCCCCTCTCCGGCTATCCGGACGCCGGGACGGTCAGCAGCTGGGCGCGCAGCGCCATGGGCTGGGCCGTCGGCGCGGGTTATCTGACCGGCTCTGCCGAGGACGGCGCCGTTCTGCTCCGCCCGCAGGCGCTTGCCGTCCGCGCGCAGACCGCCGCGATCCTGGCCCGCTTCTGCCGCAGCATGCAGAAGCAGGAGCACGCCATGCCGCGCGCGGACTATTTCACGGCCCGCGGCACAACGGTACTCTACCTGCCGCTCGACAACCGTCCCGTCAACGACCTGCGCGTCGAGGCGCTGGCGGACAGCACCGGTATGAATGTGCTGCTGCCGCCGGAGGACCTCTATGCCACGCGGCTCGACGGGCAGACGACGAATGCCAACGGCACGCAGTACGGCGACACGCATGCTCTCCTGCAGTGGGTGCTGGACAATGAGGACACCTGCGACATGCTGATCGTCAGCATGGACCAGCTGCTCTCCGGCGGCCTTGTGAACAGCCGCTGGGAGGACGGGACGGACCTGACGTGGGAAAAGGATGCCATTGATACACTTTCACAGATCGCTGCACGCAAGCCGGTCTATGTGTTCGACACGGTGATGCGTCTTGCCACGACCGCCGGCTATCAGGGACTCGACAGCGAGGCCTACCGCCTGTTCCGCAGCTACGGCATGGCCGAGCGCGGCGAGCTGACCGGTCACAACCTGACGGTCGATAACATCATTGCAGGCTACCCCTACGGCGCGGACGGCGAACGGATCGAAACGACGTTGGATGACGAGCTGGTGGAGCATTATCTGGCTGCCCGCGCGCGCAAGCTGCGGCTGACGGACTATCTGCTGCGCCATGCCGAGAGCTTTGCGGCCTGCGTCGTCGGTGTCGACGACTCTGCTGCGCGCATCTCCGTGCAGACGAATGAGATCCGCTATCTGCAGCGGCTGCTCGGCAAAAACTGCGCTCTGTTCTGCGGAACGGACGAGCTTGGCATGATGGCCTTTACGCGTGCCTATGCCGACTGCGCCGGATGGAACAGCCGCCTGTCCGTGCACTATTTCGGCGGCTATGAGGACAGCGTGGCCGATGCCTACGATACCTCGACGCTCCGCGAGTCCGTGGAGCAGCATATCACGGCGCTCGGCGCGGAGCTTGCGGACTGGAGCGAACAGTCAGATGCTGTCGTGCTGGTGCTCACGCGCGGCGCTTCCTCCACGGAGTGCAGCCGGTATCTGGCAGCTTGGGAGGACAACTGCCGGAATGGTGTCCCGACGATCGTCATCGATGCCTCATCTGCCACGCAGCATCTGCCGCAGCAGCTGGAGGATACCTCGCTGCAGTGGCTCATGGGCTACAGCGCGTGGGGCACGGCGGCCAATTCCGTCGGCATCGCGCTCTCCATGGGTCTGACGCGCCTGCAGTGGCTGCAGGGCGAGCAGGACCCGCAGCCGGAGGACAGCGAGGCCTTTGCGCGCGAGCTGATCTTCGCCTATATGAAGGACATCGCCTACTGCCGCTATTGCCGCCCGACGATCAAGGACCTGACGCCGGAGGGCATCGAGCAGGCCCTGCTCAGGCAGAATATGACGACCCGCGTCGAGACGGCCCTGAAGGACACGGCGCTTGTGACCGGGCCGGACGGCGTGACGGACTATGTGATCCCGGAATTCCGTCTGACGGACTTCTCCGCACCGCTTGGACGAAGCTATGAGATCCGCTTCCGCATCCTGTTCCCGAATGCGGGTCCGTGGATCACGGAGCAGTAAAAAATGGGAGCTGCGGTTCATCGCCGCAGCTCCCTGATTTGTTTGATCACGTCAATCCCTCCGGCTCAGCCGGAGGGATTGACGTTTTCATTATACTTCACATGCGGTCCGGGGCGGAGAAGCCCAGCAGATCGATGCACTCCTCCAGCGCGCGCCTGGCAAGGCGGATGAGGGCGAGGTAGCCCGCCTGCTTCTGCTTGTCCGGCTCGGCCAGAATGCGCGTCTCGTGGTAGAAGCGGTTCACCGCGCCCGCAAGCTCATAGGCATAGGCGCAGATCACGTTCGGTGCGGAGTCACGGTAGGCCATCTGCAGGGCGTCCGGCATCTGCGCCAGCTCCAGCTGCAGCGCCTTGGCGCTCTCGCTGTCGGCCGGGGCCATGGCCCAGTCGCTCTCGCCGCCGCAGCGGTTCAGGATGGACTTGATGCGGACGATGGTGTAGAGCAGGTAGGGGCCGGTGTTGCCCTCGAACGCGGCAAAGCGCTCGAGATCGAAAATATAGTCCTTCGTGGCGAGGTTCGACAGGTCGCCGTATTTCAGCGCCGCGATGGCGATGCAGCGGGCTGTGGCGTCCAGCTCGTCCTCGGGGACGGTCTGGTTCTCGCGGATTTTGTCCGTGACATAGGTCACAATGTCGGCAATGAGCGTTTCCAGACGCATGACGCCGCCTGCGCGGGTCTTGAAGGGCTTGCCGTCCTTGCCGTTCATCGTGCCGAAGCCGATGTGCTGCAGCTCCGTCTCCGGCGGGACGAGATGGCCCTTGCGCGCCGTGCGGAACACCTGCTCGAAGTGCAGACTCTGGCGCTTGTCCGTCAGGTACAGCAGCTTGTCCGGATGGTAGTCCTCCATGCGCTGCACGATGGTGGCCAGATCCGTCGTGGCGTACAGCGTCGCGCCGTCGCTCTTGACGAGGATGCACGGCGGCAGCTCCTTGCGGTCGCCCTCCTCGGCCACGGGCACGACGAGCGCGCCCTCGCTCTCGACAAGCACGCCCTCGGCCTTCAGCTTCTCGAGCATCGGGGGAATGTAGGGCTGCGCGTCGCTTTCGCCCTTCCAGACGTCGAAGCTGACGTTCAGATTGTCATAGTTCTTACGCAGATCGGCCACGGAGACCTGCATGATGTGGCGCCACAGGGCATAGTAGCCGGGACGGCGCTGCTGCACGGCAAACGTGATCTCGTGAGCGCGGGCGGCGAAGGGCTCGTCCTCCTTCGAGCGGGCGCTGGCCGTGGGGTAGATCTCCTCCAGCTCGGAGATCGTGAACGGCGCTTCCTCGGGATACGGGCCGGTGAAGCTCTCGTCAAAATAGGGCAGGTCCGGCTTGCGGCGCTCCAGCTCGGCGATGATCAGGCCGATCTGCAGGCCCCAGTCGCCCAGATGAATGTCGCCGACGACGCTGTCGCCGAAGTAGCGGTAAATGCGCTTGATGCTCTCGCCGATGATGGCGGAGCGCAGGTGGCCGATGTGCAGAGGCTTTGCCACGTTCGGCCCGCCGTAGTCGAGCACGACGCCGCGGGGCTTGCGCTCACCGGTCACGCCGAGGCGCTCGCTCTGGCGCATCTGCTCCAGATGGGCGGCCAGATATGCAGGCTGCACACGCAGGTTGATGAAGCCGGGCTTTACGGCCTCGGCAGAGGCAAAGACGCTGCCGTCCTGCAGGCGGTCGACAACGTCCTGCGCAATGACGAGCGGGGCTTTGTGGTGCTGCTTTGCGGCGGGCATGGCGCCGTTGCACTGAAATTCGCACAGATCGGGGCGGTTTGAGACCGTCACGCGGCCGCAGGCCGGGTCATATCCGGCGGCGGAAAACGCCTCCGCCACAACGGCGGACAGCCGGTCGATCAGCTTTTCCATGGGCGATCAGACTCCTTATCGTTCGATAAACGAAATAATATACAATGATAGCAGAAATTCTGCCGCTTGTCCAGTGCGGGCAGAATTATTCCGGCAGCTCGCGGTACATGGCGGCTGCGTCGTCCTTGCGCACGGCGTCAGCCACGGCCAGCACCTCCACGGCAAGCGTCCGCTGGCCGAAGGCGATGCGCAGCACGTCGCCGGGCTTTACGTCGCAGGACGCCTTGGCCGGGCGGCCGTTCACGGTCACGCGTGCGTTGTCGCACGCCTCGTTTGCCACGGTGCGGCGCTTGATGAGGCGCGACACCTTGAGAAATTTGTCCAGTCTCATAGTTCCTCCTGATCGGGATTCAGTCCTTTTTTCCGCGCAGCTCGATGATGCGGTCGCGGAGCACGGCGGCGTATTCGTATTCCATCTGCTTTGCGGCGGCGCGCATCTCCTTTTCGAGCTTTGCGATCTCGCGCTCGCGTTCGGCGGCCGTCATTTTCACGCCGTCGCGCCGCTGGGCCTCGCCCTCGGCCTGCGTGATCTCGATGAGCTCGCGCACGTCCTTCACGATGGTCTTCGGCACGATGCCGTGGGCCTTGTTATAGGCGTCCTGAATGCCGCGGCGGCGCTCCGTTTCGTCGATGGCGGCGCGCATGGCGGGCGTGATCTTGTCGGCGTACATGATGACGCGGCCCTCGGCGTTGCGAGCGGCGCGGCCGATGGTCTGGATGAGACTCGTCTCGCTGCGGAGGAAGCCCTCCTTGTCCGCGTCCAGAATGGCGACGAGCGAGACCTCCGGCAGATCGAGTCCCTCGCGCAGCAGGTTGATGCCGACGAGCACGTCGAATTTTGCCATGCGCAGGTCACGCAGGATCTCCATGCGCTCAAGCGCTGCGACGTCGGAGTGCATATAGCGCACGCGGATGCCGGCGTTCTGCAGATACGTCGTCAGATCCTCGGCCATTTTCTTTGTCAGCGTCGTGACGAGCACGCGCTCCTTGCGCTCGATGATGCGGTTGCATTCGCCGATGAGGTCGTCGACCTGCCCGTCGATGGGCCGGACCTCGACCTTCGGGTCCAGCAGGCCCGTCGGACGGATGACCTGTTCGGCGATCTGCCCGGCGCGGCTGCGCTCGTATTCGCCCGGCGTGGCGGAGACGTAGATGGCCTGATGGACCTTTTCCTCGAATTCCGGGAACGTCAGTGGGCGGTTGTCGAACGCGCTCGGCAGGCGGAAGCCGTATTCCACCAGACTCTCCTTGCGTGAGCGGTCGCCCGCGTACATCGCGCGCACCTGCGGCAGCGTGACGTGGCTCTCGTCCACGAACAGCAGAAAGTCCTTCGGGAAGTAATCCAGCAGCGTCATGGGCGGCGTGCCGGGCGCACGGCCGGAAATGACGCGGGAGTAGTTTTCGATGCCGCTGCAGAAGCCGATCTCCTGCAGCATCTCGATGTCATACATCGTGCGCTGGCGGATGCGCTGGGCCTCAAGCAGCTTGTCGTGCTCCTTGAACCAGCGCTCACGCTCCTCCATCTCGCGCTCGATCTCGAGAATGGCGCGGTTGAGCTTGTCCCGCGAGGCGACGTAGTGCGAGGCGGGGTAGATGGCCACATGGCTGATGACGCGCTCCGGCATGCCGCTGACGGCGTTGATCTCGGAGATGCGGTCGATCTCGTCGCCGAAGAACTCCACACGGATTGCCCGGCCGGACCAGTAGACGGGATAAATCTCCACGGTATCGCCGCGCACGCGGAACGTGTTTCGGGTGAAATTCAGGTCGTTTCGCTCATAGCGGATCTCCACGAGCTTCTGCATCAGCTCCTCGCGGGACTTTTCCATGCCCGTGCGGAGCGAGATGACCATGTTTTTATAGTCGATGGGGTCGCCCAGACCGTAGATGCACGAAACGGACGAGACGACGATGACGTCCCGCCGCTCGAACAGCGACGACGTCGCGCTGTGGCGCAGGCGCTCGATCTCGTCGTTGATGGCGGAGTCCTTTTCGATATAGGTGTCCGTGTGGGCGATATAGGCCTCGGGCTGGTAGTAATCGTAGTAGGAAATGAAGTATTCCACGGCGTTTTCCGGGAAGAACTCCCGGAATTCCGAGCACAGCTGAGCCGCAAGCGTCTTGTTGTGCGCCAGCACGAGCGTCGGGCGGTTCAGGTTCGCAATGACCGAGGCCATCGTGAACGTCTTGCCCGAGCCGGTCACGCCGAGCAGCACCTGCTCGTCCAGCCCGAGGCGGACGCCCTCCGTCAGCTTGCGGATGGCCTCCGGCTGGTCGCCGGTGGCGCTGTAGGGTGCGTGCAGCTTGAAATCCATGGGGTCTCCTTTCGCTCAGTCAAAAACGTACATGCCGAAAAAGGCCAGCAGGCCCGGCCCGCAGTCATAGTCCATGCCGCATTGCTCCGCGAGCCTGCGCACGAAGATGCAGTAGGCCGACATGCAGGAATAATACAGGTCCGGGTAGCGGCAGGGCTCGTGTTCCACGATGGCGCACGTCTCACACAGGGCGCAGCCGCTGGCCCCGACGGGGAAGCCGGGCACGTCCGCGCGGCGCAGACGGCCGAGCAGGCGCAGCGTTGCGGCGTTGTGCTCCTTTTTTGCGGCCTTGATGGCCTTGCTGTCGCTGTAGTCCGCGATCTCCCAGATCGTCTGGAGCACGAGGGCATGGCGGTGCGCCTGAATGCGCGCGCGCATCTCGTCCGGCGTGCCGCAGTCGGGCGGACAGCTGTAATTCACACCGTATTTGCCGCAGAGATTCTCGGCGCACAGCGGCCGGAACGACGGGTCAAAGGGAATGTCCTTCGTGTCGGTCACGACCGCCGCCGCGAAGCCCTCCTCTGCCGCTATGGATGTCATTTCTTCCCAGGTCATATCCTGCGCCTCCAATCAAGGAATTATCATAATATTCTAGCATGTTCCGGAGAAAAATGCAACATTTCGGGCCGAATATTGTAGGGCCTGCGGCAAGCGGAAAGTTTCCGGTCGTGCGTTGTAGGGGAGCGGACAGCCGGGCCCGGCGCAGCACAAACGATTTGTACCAGCTACCGTTAAAATGGAAAAAGCTATCGACTTGTCATTGCGAGGGCGCTTTGCGGCCGTGGCAATCTCGGGAAGGCACTTGCAGTCTGTACAAGCTACTGTTAAAACGGTGTGCACCAATTGCGTCTGTAGCGGCGCTCAGTGAGCGCCATGCAGGCCAGCAGCATGTGGCATATGGATTCTGTGGCGTGACGCCTCCAGAATTGTCATTGCGAGGGCGCTTTGCGCCCGTGGCAATCTCGGGAAGGCACTTGCAGTCTGTACAAGCTACTGTTAAAACGGT
>OGCQ01003828.1_pt1 | contig 12947 bp, 7 predicted proteins | sample 1570161 | NCBI WGS metagenome assembly OGCQ01 (sample SAMEA4384402, study PRJEB24528) | human gut metagenome
AGCAAATATAAAATCACTTTCACTTGCAAATATTAAATCTGGATAACCATTTCCAAGTCCTACTCCAAATAATCCTCCTGATGCTATAGCATATAGTCCTTGCACTATTTGATATCCTTCTGCTGTTGCATACTTCCAAGGATCTAACCAAATCTTAACTCTTCTTTGAACATGGCCAAAAACGCCATATGCTCCTAATGCTCCAAAGGCAGAAAGTCCTAAACATGTAAAAACATATTTTTTCTTTGAAGTTGCTATGTATAGCATAGTTACAGATATTCCAAAGAAAATTAAAGTTGAACCAAGATCTGTTTGAAGCACCATACAAGCTAATGAGAACATTACTACTAATGCTGGTTCAATTAATTGTTTAAAATCTTCTTTAAGTGAATTTTTTGCCTCATACTTCATAAGAGAAGAAGATAAGTATAAAACTAAAGCTATTTTACCAAACTCAGATGGTTGAAAGCTTATTGGCCCTATATAAACCCAGTTCATAGCTCCATATGTTTCTGTTTTAAATATTAATCCATATATTAATGCCATAGGCATAAATATCAGAGTAACAATCATATATATCTTTTTATACTTAGCAAAACTTTTTAAATCTGGTAAAGCTATTACTATAGTCATATATCCAATTATCCCAAATATAGTCCATACTAATTGTTTAAATGCAAAGCTAGAATCTATCCTATAAAGTACTGCAATTCCAACAACAGCTAATATACTTGAGAAGATAAGCATAAACTTATCTCCATCTGGATAATATTTTCTTAAAATAAAGTGTGATAATCCTATAATAAAACATAATACAATTCCTATAATTAATGCTTTACTATCAAATGGTTTTTGTAATAAAGCTAGATTTGTAAATAGAAGTAAGCATAATAAATATATTAATTTAAGAACTCTTTTTTCTAACTTTAATGCCTGACTCATATTTTCACCTCTAATTTTTCTCTGCTCTTATAACCTTAAAGGTGGCACTACCAATCCTAATTTTATCATTAGCTCTTAACTTAGCATATTTATCAACCTTTTCGTCATTAATAAATACTCCATTAGTACTATTTAAGTCCTCTATTAAAATCTCATTATTTTTTACAACTATTTTAGCATGATTACCAGATACATATTGATCTGTTAATTTTATTGTATTACCATCTTTTCTTCCTATTGTTATTAGTCCATTTAATAATAAAATTGATCCTTCTTCTAAGTTTGAGTTTTCTCCTACACTTAGTACTTCTATTCCATAATTCTTTGCAGCAGAAGATTTTCTCCTTCTTCCACTACCCTTTACGTCCTTGTACATTATTTTCAGTGCATAATAAATAATAAAATAAAGTACTATTATAAAAGCTACACCAAAAACAATAGTCATTAGCTTTGAAAAACCCATAGTTTCACCTCAAAATTAGTATTATATTACCATTATATATTAAATCTTATATATAAAAATAACAAGTATTCTTTAATTATCTTAACATCTTTTTAAGATATTTGCCTGTATAGGATTCTTCAACCTTTATTATATTTTCAGGTGTTCCAGTTGCAACTATTGTTCCTCCCTTGTCTCCACCTTCTGGTCCTAAGTCAATAATATAATCAGAGCACTTTATCATATCTAAATTATGCTCTATAACTACTACTGTATTCCCTGCCTCTACTAGTCTTTGAAGTATTTCTACTAACCTACTTACGTCATCTATATGAAGACCTGTAGTTGGTTCGTCTAAAATATAAAGAGTTTTTCCTGTACTTCTCTTTGAAAGTTCATATGCTAATTTTATTCTTTGAGCTTCACCACCTGATAATTGCGTAGATGGTTGACCTAATCTTATGTATCCAAGACCTACATCATATAATGTTTGTATTTTATTCTTTATTCTTGGATGGTTTTCAAAGAATCCTAAAGCCTCTTCAACTGTCATATTTAATATGTCATCTATAGATTTCCCTTTATATTTTACTTCTAAAGTTTCTCTATTATATCTCTTTCCCTTGCATACTTCACAAGGTACATATACATCAGATAGGAATTGCATTTCTATCTTAATAATACCATCACCTGTACATGCTTCGCATCTTCCACCTTTAACATTGAAGCTAAACCTTCCTGGTTTATATCCTCTCATCTTAGCTTCTGGTGTATTAGAAAATAATTCTCTTATTATATCGAATACTCCTGTATAAGTTGCTGGATTTGATCTAGGTGTTCTTCCAATTGGGCTTTGATCTATATCTATAATCTTATCAATATTTTCATATCCTAGAATTTCCTTATGAGCTCCTACTGGATTCTTGCTTCTATTTACTAATCTATTTAATCCTTTATATATTATTTCATTTACTAATGTACTTTTACCAGATCCTGAAACTCCTGTTACCATAGTTAAAGTACCTAGTGGAATTTTTACATTAACATTTTTTAAATTATTTTCCTTAGCTCCTTTAACAGTTATAAAGTTCCCATTTCCTTTTCTTCTTTCTTTAGGAAGCTCTATTTTCTTCTCTCCTAATAAGTATTGCCCTGTTATTGAGTTTTTACACTTTTTAATATCTTCCACAGTACCAGTAGCTACTATTTCTCCACCATGCTCACCAGCTCTTGGTCCTATATCTACTATGTAGTCTGCCTCCTTCATAGTATCTTCATCATGTTCAACTACTATTACAGTATTTCCAACATCCCTTAAATGCTTAAGAGTATTAATTAACCTATCATTATCTCTTTGATGAAGTCCAATACTAGGTTCATCTAATATATATAATACTCCCATAAGCGCAGAACCAATTTGAGTTGCAAGTCTTATTCTTTGAGCTTCTCCTCCTGATAAAGTACCAGAATTTCTTGATAGATTTAAATAATCTAAACCAACATCTATTAAGAAATTAAGTCTATTTTTTATTTCTCTTATTATTTGATCACTTATTATTGTGTCCTTTTCAGAGAATTCTAAAGAATTAATGTAATCTAATTCCTCTTTTATGGATAGCTTAGTAAATTCATATATATTTTTATCGCCAACTAAAACTGCCAAAGCCTCTTTTTTAAGTCTTGCTCCGTTACATTTAGGACAAGGATTATCGCTCATATATTGTTCAATATCATTCTTAATAATATCTGAGTTAGTCTCTCTATATCTTCTCTTTAAAGAATTTATTTCACCATCGTATGCATAATTATATTGAGATTTTACGCCATCTTTAGTATAAATAACCTTCATTTTCTTTCCATTGGTTCCATAAAGAATTAAATCTAATTCTTTTCTACTTAATTCCTTCACAGGTTTACTTAAATCAATATCATATTCTTCACTTAATGCTTTTAAAATAGCATAAGTCCAGGAATCTTCTTTTAATCTACCTTCTCCCCAAGTAGCTATGGCTCCTTCTAATATACTTAATTCCTTGTTTGGTATAACTAGATTCTCATCTATTTCCATCAAAGTTCCAAGCCCATCACAGGAATCACATTTTCCAAATGGAGAGTTAAAAGAAAATAATCTTGGTGCAAGTTCGTCTATGCTCAGTCCGCACTCTGGACATGCAAATTTTTCACTAAATAATATATCTTCTCTATCTATAATATTAATTAATACTAGTCCCTCTGAAAGTTTCAATGCAGTTTCAATTGAATCTGATAATCTGCCTTCTACACCTTCCTTAATTATTATTCTGTCTACAACAGCTTCAATATTATGCTTTATATTTTTTTCTAGCTTTACTTCTTCTTCTGTAAGTTCATAAATTGAACCATCTACTCTAGCTCTAACGAATCCGCTTCTTTTTATATTATCTAAAACTTTTTCGTGAGTTCCTTTTTTACCTCTAATAACTGGAGCTAAAACTTGAATTTTAGTTCTATCCCCAAGTTCCATTATACTATCCACAATTTGATCAACAGATTGTTGCTCTATTGGAATCTTACATTTAGGACAGTATGGCTTTCCTACTCTTGCATATAATAGTCTTAAATAATCATATATTTCAGTAATTGTTCCAACAGTTGAACGTGGATTCTTACTAGTTGTCTTTTGATCTATAGATATAGCTGGTGATAGTCCTTCAATATATTCTACATCAGGCTTATCCATTTGCCCTAAAAATTGCCTTGCATAGGATGAAAGAGATTCAACATATCTTCTTTGTCCTTCAGCGTATAAAGTGTCAAATGCCAATGAAGATTTTCCTGAGCCTGATAAACCTGTAAATACTACTAACTTATCTCTAGGTATTTCTAAAGATACATTTTTTAAGTTATGTACCTTAGCACCTCTTATTATTATTTTATCCTTCATATTATGACTCTTCTCCTTATATTTACATTCATTCGAACAAGCGTTCTTTATTATATTCTAGTTTTTATTATAATCCTTGTCAATTATATATTAAAGTATTTGCAAAAAAAGAGTGTAATAAACAGACACATTTTATCACACTCATTTTTATATTAATTTATATTACTATAAACATTAAAAACTCTTTTATAATTTTTTAAAACCCACTCTAATATATTTTCATATCCTATACTTTGTACTTATCAGTCTTATAATTTATTATTAAAGCCTTTGTTTATAGTTAAAATTTCTGCAAGCTTTCCTACTATAGGTAACTTCTGAGATACTGTAGAAAACCTTGGAGATATATTTAATAATATAAAAAATGTTATTAAAAATGCTAAAAGAACTTTACTTAAAATTTTTATATAATTATTATTTTTCTTCTTGCCTTCATTTATAGACTTAATAGCTATAAACTCTAATTCTTCAGGTATATCAATATTCTTATAAACTAATTTCTCTTTTGCGAATATCTTCCTCATATGTCTTCCTCCTCAATCTCTTTATTAATAAATTTAAGGCCTTATGATTTTTTTACTTTAGATTCCCCTAAATTTAATATCTCTTATTAAATATAAGATATATTATGTAGTTTTTCCGTATTAATAATAAGATATTCCTAAAAAACATAATCCCTACCCCTTATAAAGAACATTCCTCCAATAAAACTTTTCCAGAATATGAATTAAAATGTAATTTTAATGAGCGATACTTGATTTTCTTTTACTCTAAAATAAGTAGAATATAGCTAAGTTAAATTCATCTCCTCTACAAACTGGCTTATCAAAGGCACAAAAAAGAGCTACGCACTAATTTTTAGTGCCATAGCTCCAATTTATTATTTATTAATTTAAGTTATCAACTTTTCCATTTTCTAAAATATATACAGGAGTATTATCATTTAATTTATATGATATTACTAATTTCTTTTTAGAAATATCTTCTGCGGTTTTTGCAGATTTATCATAATTATTTATATAAATTGAATAATCTCCTGCTAACTCTTCAGGAACAAACTCTTTAATCTTAGCTACTATAGATTTCTCAACTTCATTTCCTGAAAACTCACCTAAACTATTATTATTAGATACTAGTATTTCATTAATTTGACTAACATCTACACCCTTTAATGCTTCTGCTACAACAGCATCTAAATACCCAGTAACTTGTATAATAGCTATCCTATCGCTATTAGATAAGAATGTATACCCTATAGAATCACTAAAAAGGAATACCCCATTAGATTTGTATCTAACTTTTATTACTTCGTTTTCTTTGAAAACTGTATCGTTTGTGTAATCTTGCCAAGTCTTTCCGTCATCTAAACTATATTCTAAATTAGCAGTTTTACCTTCTAAACGCTTTGTTTCATTATTCCTAGTTAAAGTCTTTGTGTCTGGGGTACTAGCTTTCTTTATATCTATAGTAAATACATAACTAGAACCTACTAATCTTACTTTTATATCATCATTAACATTTATAGATTTTACTTGTGCATCTGATAATTGTATAGAAGAAGTACCTACTTCAGTAGTAACCCATTTATTTCCACCATCTAAACTATATTCAACTGGAACACTAAAAGAACCGTAACTATTATTTATAACAATCTTATTTGCATTATCACCATTAAATGAGAATGACGCTAAATCTACTTTGTTTCTACCCATAATTGTTTTTGCAATATCCCTACATGCTGCATCTTGGAATACATCATTCTTAGTAGCTCTTGCTGCTACATTAAGAGCATCAGCTCTAGCAATATCTATATCAGCTCTATCATCACTTGATAAGTTTGGTCTTATAACTTTTAATAAATCAACCATAGCATATGGATAATAGGTATATGAATCTATAACTTTCTCAGCTAAAGCTCTCCATTCAGCACTTGATTTATTAGCCTTCTTATATTCATTTATTAAACCTTCGAAACTATCTAAATTAATATTTAATGCTTCTAAAGATTTGTTATAAGCATTTATCTTATCTTCAGGATTGCTATATGAATTTGCTTGTAAATTATAGTAATATGACTTTTCATAATTAGCATTGTCTAAAGCTGATTGTGCTAATAACATATAAGCACCATTATAAGCACTATCAGACGCCTTATCTGAGAAGTATTTATTACCCCAGTCTAATAATGTTCTATATGGCTTATTAGCTCCCCATACTGTACGAGCTTGTTGCCAACCACCTATATTATTGTTAATAGACCATACCCCACGACCTTGAGAATCTTGAGTATATTCTAAAACTGCCTCGTGCCATGGTTGATATATACCAATTGAAGGTAGTCCAAATGCTTTGTTTAGATTCTGTCCAAATCTTGAAGAGTTCCAACAAACTCCACCTACTTCAAATAGCATCCATAAGTTATGTTTACCTTTTTGACCATATGATATATTATTTTCTGATAAACTATATTTTGTATCAAATTTTTCTCTATTGTTCTCATTATATATGAAATCTTGGTTAAGATTTATTGTTCTATAAGCAATACCATAATTCCAAAAGTTCAATTTTTTACCTAAGTCATTAGGATATTTCTTATTAGCATAATTGTTTAACCAAATTAAATCCTCATTAGCCATTTGATTATTCATAATCATTCTCATTAATTCCATATTATAAGTCTTAAATTCTTCTTTTCTAGCTAATTTATCATTGTCATAGAAATCCTTCATTATTTGAAATCTACCAACTGCATCAAAAGTAGGAAGATTCATATTGAAGTCCAAAGCTGATGTACCTGAATCACTACTCCAACCAGTAGCTAAAGCTATCATCATTTTCTTATATATAGTACCATTTACTTCATCTGATAAACAATCCTTATATTTATCATATAAGTTTGATAATACATTTATAAATCTTCCAGACTCAGATATATCCCCAGCTTCTATAAATAATTCTAAAGCTTCCTTATCATTTAATAACCAATCAAATGTATCTTTAACTTTATTATTATCTCTTAAATTACTTTGAAGAGTTTCATATCCTAATCTTCTAACTAATTCTCTCTTTTGAAGGATTTCTTTGCTAGAAGATAAGTTAGATTCTAAATTAACCTTTTTAATTTCTTCATCATATTGAGATAAAGTTTTTATCCCTTGATAAAGGTCATCATTTAAATTATAACCCTTTTTAAGTAATCTAGCATCAGCATAAACTGAATGGTCTGCTTCATTACCCCCATTAGTTTCAGCTATTAATCTTAAATATTTAACACCTTCAATATTTATATCTACTAATACAGACTCATTTTTAGCAGTAATTACACCAGTAGTTTTTACATCTTTCCAATATGTACCATTTTCGGAAGTAGAGATTTTAAATGTTACCCCATTACCTCTACCCCTCATAGAGTAATCTACACCTATATTTGCTGTAAACTTAGTATAATCTTTTGAATATTTTCCTATATCATATACTAATGTAGATTTTGCATGAGCTCCTACACCCTTAGCAAAGTTTATAACTTCACCATTTTTTATCAATTTGATAACACCATTATCTATATTTTTATCTAATTTTATGCTACTATAACCTACGCTTGACTTATTAGCAACATACTCAATATCAGATAAATATAAATAGTTCTTATTGGCTTGAGTTTCCTCGCTTACTACTCTTGGATTATTCGACTCTTCTGCATAAGCTTTAACAGTATTGTGTGAAAAAGGATTTAACACTGCAGACGCTACTAAAATCCCTGCTAAAATTAACGATAGACCTTTTTTCTTCAAAAATATCCCCTCCCATAAAAATAATCATAAATAAGTAACATTTTATTTGTAAATTATTCTATATATCCTCTAAAAATTCTTTTATACCTTCTAGGATTCATACAATAATTGAGCTAATTCATTTCAACTTTTAAATACTTTCTCAGTTGCATAAAGCTTTCAAATATTTAATCTTTATAATTCAGACTTTTAATCATTACTTTTCTTTATATTTATTTTCCCTATTTTATATCACTTCCTTATAAAAACATAATTTATATATTATTTTCACATTTTTAAATAAAGAATTATTTGTAATAGAGGATGATTAGAATATTTGACTATTATTTTATTGTATTTTTCAATAAATATAAATACTGTTAAATAAAAACAATTGTTATTTACAAAAATTATTTTAAAATACTACAATTATTAATCCCTTGAAAGAACCATGAAGTAGTAAAATAGTTAAGCATAAAACTTTTAAAGTCTTAGATTTATTTTTTTAACACAAAAAAAGGAACTGTGCCTAATTTTTAATGCAACAGACCCTTCATTAATTATTCATTCTACTTTAGCAGTTATACTCCTTCGAAATTAAACAATGGAATAAAACTTTCACTGTCAGTTCCCTCTTCTTGAATAAATCCATTTTTAACACCTAAATTTAAAGCATAACCAATTAAAGCTTCATAATGTTTTTGATTTAAAGGCTTATTTATTTCTGGATACTTTTTTACATTATCTAAAGGTGTATACTGATTCATAATACTAATATAAACCTTATCTCCATAGGTATTATAAATATAATCTATTATTTTCTTAGAATCAAATAAAAGTCCTGGTAACATAAGATGTCTTATTATTACTCCACTTTGTACTATTCCATTTTCATCAAACTTAACCTCTCCAACTTGATTTACCATTTCATCTATGGCTTCCTTTGCATATTTAAAATAATCCTTAGCTTTTGAATATTTACTTGAATATTTAGTATCGAAATACTTCATATCTGGTAAATATACATCTATGTATCCTTTTAATAATTTTATTGTTTCTACTTTCTCATATCCACTACTATTATAAATAATAGGAAGTTTTAATCCATTACTCTTAGCTATTTTTATAGCTTCAATTATTTGAGCAACATAATGAGTTGGAGTAACTAAATTTATATTTAGTGCCCCTTTTTCTTGAAGTTCAATAAATATTTCTGCTAATCTTTCTATATATATTTCTTTTCCCCATTCACATTGACTTATATTGTAATTTTGACAAAATACACATTTTAATGTGCAATGAGAAAAAAATACTGTTCCAGAGCCTATATCCCCTGATATACATGGTTCTTCCCAATAATGAAGGGCAGCCCTAGCCACCCTTATTTTATCTCCTGCTCCACAAAAGCCTCTTTTACCATTTAATCTATTTGCGCCACAATTTCTTGGGCATAACTTACAACTTTCCAACAATTCCATTTTTCATCACTCCAGATTTCTTCAAAACTTTTCATAACCCTATTTATTTTTTACCTTTTAAATCATTAATAATATCACGTAGTTCTGCTGCTCTTTCAAATTGTAAGTTCTTAGCTGCTTCCATCATTTCTTCTGTATATTTCTTAATTAATTTCTTCTTATCTTTTTCTGAAACTTCCTTAATATTTTCAGTACTATATTCCACTTTTTCTTCAGCTACCTTAGTTGCCTCAATTACTTCTCTTACATCTTTAATAATGGTTTGAGGTGTAATTCCATTTCTCTCATTATATTCGATCTGAATTTTTCTTCTTCTTTCAGTCTCTTTTATAGCTTTATCCATGGACTTAGTAATTGTATCGGCATACATTATTACTCTACTTTCAGAATTTCTGGCTGCTCTACCTATTGTTTGAACTAAGGATGTTTCTGAACGTAAGAATCCTTCTTTATCTGCATCTAAAATTGCAACTAATGCTACTTCTGGTATATCTAATCCTTCTCTAAGTAAGTTTATACCTACTAATACATCAAATTCACCTAGTCTTAAATCTCTTATAGTCTTCATTCTTTCTATAGTTTCTATATCTGAATGCATATAAGTAGTTTTTATTCCTAAATCCTTTAAATACTTAGTTAAATCTTCTGCCATTCTCTTAGTCAAAGTAGTAATAAGAGTTCTAAAGCCTTTTTCTGTAGTTTTCTTAATTTCAGCATATAAATCATCTATTTGACCTTTTACTGGTCTTATTTCTATAACTGGATCTAATAATCCTGTTGGTCTTATAACTTGCTCTGCTATATTAGTTGAATTATCTAACTCATATTGTGCTGGTGTAGCACTAACAAAGACTACTTGATTCATTTTTTTCTCAAATTCAGAAAACTTTAATGGCCTGTTATCATAAGCACAAGGTAATCTAAATCCATAATCAACTAAAGTATTCTTTCTTGATCTATCTCCAGCATACATTGCTCTACATTGTGGTAATGTAACATGACTTTCATCTATAAACATTAAAAAGTCATCTGGAAAATAATCTAATAATGTTTGTGGTGGCGTTCCTGGTGCTCTTCCATCAAGAATTCTAGAATAATTTTCTATACCACTACAATATCCCATTTCCTTTATCATTTCTATATCATAGTTTGTTCTTTGTCTCAATCTTTGAGCCTCCACAAGTTTATCTTGTGATGTAAGTTCTTTTAATCTTTCCTCTAATTCATATTCTATTACATTAATTGCTTTATCTATTGTTTCTTGTGAAGCAGCAAAGTGAGATGCTGGAGTTATTGATACATGCTTTCTATCTCCAATTATCTTTCCTGTTAACACATCAAATTCTCTTATTCTATCAATTTCATCACCAAAGAATTGTCGGCCATCATCTAAAATAACACCTTTTGCAACATTATCTTCTATAATAATATCATCAACCATAGTGTTGAAAATCATCTCAATCCCAGCTGATAGCAAGTGTTCTTGAAGTTTGGAATATATTTTATATCCCTCTTCAGTACCCAAATGTCTAATTGGACATTCGATTAATTTTAAGTTAGCATTGATAGCTTTTCTTCTTATTTCAGTAATTTCTTTTGCTTTATCGATACCATAAACTTTAGTATCAGCACCGAATTTTAAATATATAGAATCAGATTCTTTAATAAGTTCAATAGTTTTATCATAGCCTAAAATTTCAGGAAGATTTCCACCTACATCTGGAGATAGTGACAACTTACCATCAGAAAAAGCCCCAGCACCTGCAAATCCAGTAGTTATAGAACAGGGTTGGCATCCAACACATTTTTTAGTTTTACGTTTAGGGCAATTTCTTTTTTCGATAGGTCTGCCTTTTTCAATCATTAATATATTTAGATTTTTGTTGTTCTCAATTAATTCATATGCACAGAAAATCCCGGAAGGCCCTGCACCTATAATAATAACGTCGTATTTCTTCATAGAAAATACCCCCTTTGTATAAAATGAAATTTATATTATTTAAGATAAAAATTATCTTTTCATCGATTTGATTATAGCTTTCGTATCTTTATCAACACGAAGAGACTCACATATTTTTTGTAGTGATTTATTATATGTGAAATCATCTAATTTATTATTTTTAAGATAATTCATAGTTTTTTCCTCAAATTTTACAAAACACAGTGATATAGCCCAAGCAACAGCCATTTTTACATAATAGCCTTCATGTTTAACCTCGTCTAAAGTTTCTAAAATAAGATCTATGTAGTCTTCTGTAATGTAGTAATTTAAAATAATTACAACAGCAAATCGAATTTCAAATTCTTTATTTGATTTAAGATAGGGTTGTATAAATTCCCAAACTTTTTCCTTATTTTTATTTACAAATTTAAGGCTATTGCAAAAACTATCGCAAATAGCCCAATTATCTATCTTTGGAACAAAGCTTTCAATATAGTTTAATTTTTCATCAACATCACATTTTGAATATGCTATTACAAGGCCATTAATCATGACTTCTTCATAATAATCATTACTTGAAATTGCTAAAAAATCTCTCCAATCCCCTTTGGCAATTTCTTTAGCAATTTCTCTTAACTTTGGCAGTCGAACTCCGATTATATTATCGATATTTGGACATAATCCGCTGTGAAATTTTTTATATTTTTCATCAGATAGTTCAAATAATTTATCTTTTAGGTTATTCATTAAATCACCTCGTTATGTTAATCTTTTACAAGAAAATAGTAGCATAAGATGTTTAAAATTTATAGCATATTGAGGTAAAGAATAAAAAGATTGTGTAAAATAAAACCTAATATATGAACCATTGTATGATAGTAAGTGCAATATGATATATTTTAAAATGTTAAGTTAGAACTATAAAAAATTATATCTTAAAAATGGTAAAAAAAGTTGCATTAAAGCCAAAAATTATATACAATAAATATATACATATAGTGCCCAGTTATTTAAATGTATTAATTATTTACCAAGAAGAAGGTGATTTTCACCTTCTATTTTTTTGAAAAATTTTTAGAGAAAAATGAAAAAATCCCAAGCTATTTAAACTTGAGATTTTTTAACGTTTATTTAAAAGTATAAGTTTTAAAAACTATTCACATATTAATTGCTATAAAATAAATCATCTTTATCTCTAGGGCCATTTTGATTTGCTGATGAACCATTTTTGTTCAAGTCAGTTAAATCTGTAACATATTCTGAGTAAAAATGAGGATCTCTATTTATATTATTAGAATCATAATGCTCTGTGTTATCATATCTTGAATATGTTTCAGTTTCTTGTGCGCAGTGGGCACAAAGTTTTGTTTCTGGCAAGATATCGAGTCTTTCTGATTCTATTTTGTTATGACATCTTTCACAATATCCAAATTCATCATTATCAATTTTA
>OGCQ01003829.1_pt1 | contig 12945 bp, 9 predicted proteins | sample 1570161 | NCBI WGS metagenome assembly OGCQ01 (sample SAMEA4384402, study PRJEB24528) | human gut metagenome
AATCTTAATTAACTTCCGTCCATACAGATTATCCCCAAATACATACGCCATATAAACGCAAGCCACATATGCCAGATTCCGTAATGGCATGTTAAGATTCGGCGTTGATTGATGTTCATATAAAACCAGCTGTGTTCCCAATATAAATGACACATCATTCTTCATACCTAAATAAACTGCATTTTCCAACGTTGTTATAATCAGTTCGTCTGGATTATCGTACGAAGTTCCATTCATAGCGTTGTAAACTTCCAGTGCTACTTTGGGTTCCTTCAGCAACATTCGGAACACCCGGTCTTTGTACTCGCGATTTGGATATCCAAATACTTGCGCCATTTTCTTAAAGGCTTTCTCCATATTTTGTGAGATTCTTCTGTTATCCGTTTTTCTGTCCCTTACTACTTTCATACTTTTTGTCATTCAGTATCCTCCTTCTTCTGTGTTCGAAAGGATTCTCCTCCTGACTTTTTCTAAGCTTTCTAAGAATCCCTTCTGCTTGTTCATTGTGGTAATTCAAGCATTGAAAATTCCTAGAAAATATATTGAAATTAGAAATGGTACAAACCTTCAAGATCTTGGAAATATAATGCTTGAAAGAATTGTACCACAATTAATATATTATGTCGAGATGTTTTTCTAAAATAACGCTACTGTAAAGCAACTATAACCATTAGTTGCTTTTTACTTTACATTCACCGTAATACTGCCTTGCACTACGCTAAATCTTAGCTTCATATTATCCTGATCTAATTTTTCCCAGTCACTTTCAGACATGAGTTGTCTATATGCCACATATGGTATAACGATTGTTTTCGTTTCGCCTGCCGGTATCGGCCAGACTAACTCTGCGTTGTCATTCATTTCCGGAAATAAATCCCAGCTCACTGCTGAAGACCATTTTCCAACTTCCAAATTCACCTGGTAAATGGTAAATGACTGCCAGTCTTGTGTAGGATTTTTTATATCTACCGTCAAAACCGGAATCTTGATATCTTTTCCTGATTCTCTCAGGTTTTCCTTTACAGAGTCACTGCAAGAAACCTGCCCCAGAGTCTGCACAGTCAAATCTTTTACAATCATCTGTGTCGCTCCCAGATCTACTCCCTGTTTTGGCTCTTTCCATATGTGATTGACGATCATAGTTCCCAATCCTGTTCCCAATAGAACTGCCAAAAGACCTATACATATTTTCTTTCTCATAGCAGCTTCCCCTACTCCGCCAGTCCTTCTGCCGCGGTTCCTTCAATCTGAATCTTCTTTTCTCCGGTATACTCTTCTGTCGGATTGCTTTCCGGCACATATTCTTTTACTTCTATCGGCAGGAATTTTGCGGAATATGTCGTACATTTATTTTCGTCCGACCGCTCATCGTCTTCTCCTTCCCCATATGGAGTATTCTGCTTCGAATCGGTTCCGATATTTGTTCCGGCGGCATACATTTTTCCGTCCTTTGTCAGGATAAATGTATCATCATAACAGGTCGTACCGTAATCATTCGGGTTCACATTTGCCAAATCTGTCCAAATTGCATTCTGCTCAATCTCATCACACCAGACCATTCGTACATTTTCCATGACCTTTTCCGGCTCTGTCAGAAATGTTTTCTTACCGATATATCCACACTGGCCATAGGTATTATCGCCCCAGGTGTACAGGTCACCATTCGCCGTTATCGCTGCTGAACGTCTGTTGGTGGTCGTGACGTAAATTGCCTGATCCAGCATCTTGTGTGGTTCGGTGTACATCAGCGTTCCTTCCCCGTAAATGCTGATTGCTTCGCCGGACATAAACTCACCCCACCAGTACACTTCCCCATTCTTTTTGAGCGCAATCACACAGGTCGCACCAGCCCGCATATAAGCCACATCACTCATCAGAAGCTTCGGCTGGTTCACCACATTTTGCTGTGGATTCATGGCATCGTTTTCGCCTGGTTCTTTTCCAAGAACTCCCTGCAGATTCGCACCTGCGCCGTACAGTTCTCCATTTTCCGTGAGATACATCATAAAATATCCATTGGCTGATGCGTCTACATGAACAACATGCTCTGCTATTTTCTGAGGTTCCATGTACTCCTCGTGATACCAGTTGCCCACATCTTCCGGGTGATTGATTCCAAGCTGGGCATAGTAGTTCATGCCCTGTCCCCACAGCACATGATTTTCGTCTACATAATAGCGATTGCCTGCAATCACCTTATTCGTAATATAATAATCAGAAATGTGAAAATCTTCCGGCTGGTTCAACAAGGACATATCTGTTGTATAAAATTCCTTTTTTTTCTGATTTTCTGCATTCTTTTCGGCTTCTTCTTTTGCTTTTTCTTCCTTCGATTTTTTCTTCTTTTTGTTCAAATCGTCTGTCGCCTTTTCCAGGTTCTCTGCTTTCGCAAATACATTTTCCCCAAGCTTTATTTCACGGATATTCTCCCAGTCACTAAGTTCCAAGGCATAATAGCAGTGGATCTCTTCTGATTTTTCTTTCCCTGTGGAAGTCACTTTCGGAACGATAATATCCGCAGCTTCATACTCTGATACGTCTGCATTTGGATCAAACTGAATCTGTTTCTCTTTCCCATTTTTCCAGCATACCGTCATAAACCCGGCGGTCATTGCCTGCGAATTGTAAAATTCTTCATCAGTTCCCGCATCTAACAGAATTCCTTCCTCACTCACATACAGATCTTTTCCCCGGTACTCATATCTGCGCGCGTCCTTTTTGACTTTCGGTGACGTCTTAATGTTGATAAGCTCCTTACCCGTTTTTGCGTCATTCATCACCAGATGCATTTTCCCTTGTCTGCCGGAAGCTTCATGGTTTACATAATAAAGCGTAAGATACTGCGTCCCGCCGGCATTTTTCTGCTCATAAATATTTCCATCATAGGCAGACGCATCATCGACAAGCCCCAGTTTATAAGAATCTTCTACGATCTGAAAAGACTGGCTCTGCTTAAGCTCCTGCTGTGTCTGCAGCAGCTTAGCCTTCTTTCCGCCTTTTCGCCTGATCTGCAGATCCACTCGCCCTGTCTGCGTCTTCTCACAATACACATTCTTCTTCACAACAATATCATAATTCTTATAAGTGGCATGGGAATTCTCCCAGCGAATCCACAAAACTAGCAGACTGACTACAATTACAGCCAGAAAAATAATAAGTTCTGCTCGAAACACATTTTTTCTTTTTGTCCGTTCCATAGGCACCTCTCTTTTCCCCTGATCAACAGCTTCACCGGTTCATCCTGATAAATCCAAAATCCCCATTTATCATAACATTTTTTCTATATATATGGAATCCATTGGCATAACTGGTAACAATCCGGCATTATCTCGCACATTTTCCTGATTGTATGAAAATACCGCTGGCAATTACTATAAGCAACTCCAGCGGTATCTTAATGTCTTATTCTATAAAATTTTAATCAAAGTGAAATTCTTCTAATAACTTCTTCCTACATTCGGAATCTGCAGCCATTTTTACAATATCTTCCGTTCTACCTTGTCGATTTAATTCTATAATCAATTTTGCTATTCGCACTTCACCACATTTTTCGCCCTCTTCAAAGCCTTCCTGCCTGCTTTCTTCTCGTTCCTGCCTCATATGTTCTTCTTCATCGTATTCAAATATGCTCACCCTTAACACCTCTGCTCTGTTCTTCCCACTTTCTTTCATAAGCATCGGATAAACGTAAAACCCTCTGTTCCGGCATCTTGGAAATATAATGCTTGAAAGGATTGTACTACAATTGATTTATTATGTCGAGATATTTTTCTAAAATTAATATAGTCAGAATTGTATCCAAATTGATTTATTCAACTAATATTGCATTCATGTAAAATAGTGTGATTTTTGCCTTATTTTTTACACTAAACTGCACGAACTTTTCTTAATTTTTTACATTATTCTACACATAAGCACTTCGTTGGTCTGACTTAATTGTCTTTATTAAACCTCCAGCTCTGCCGGATCTACACCCTGTTTCTTCAGCTTCAGATACACAATTTCCCGGAACAGTGCATATGCCACCGACACGATCGGTATAAATATCAACATTCCGACCACGCCCATAAGGCTGCCTCCGATGCTGACCGCTGCCAGCACCCAGATGGACGGCAGTCCTACAGAATTACCTACTACATGCGGATAAATCAGGTTCCCTTCTATCTGCTGGAGCACAAGAAACAACACGATGAACATAAGCGCCTTCATCGGATCGACCATGAAGATTAAAAATGCTCCCACCGCACAGCCTAAGAATGCTCCAAAGATCGGTATCAGTGCGGTAAATGCGATAAAAATTCCCACCAGCAGTGCATACGGCAGCCGGAAGATCGTCATGGCCAGTACGAACATGCTTCCAAGAATCACAGCCTCCAGGCACTGCCCGGTCAGGAAGCTTGAAAATGTACTGTAAGTCAGGGAAGAGACTTCCACCACAGCCTCCGCACGACCTCTTCGTACGAATGCAAACAGTACCTTTTTCGCCTGTATCCCAAGCTTTTTCTTCTGCAGCAAAATATAAATCGCAAATACAAAAGCTATGACAAATGTTGAAACTCCGCTGATAATGCTTTTTGCAGCGGTAAGTGTCGAATTCAGCATATTTCCTGCACCATTTTTCAGGAAATCAATCAGTGTCTCCACAATCTTGTCCCAGTCAAACTGTACACTGTTGATCAGTTCGACAACCTCCTTGTTTCCATGAAAGACCTCTTTCCCCCACGCCTGTGCATGTGGGATGAACTGGGTAATACTCTGCCCCAGATTTCCAAATGTATTTACAAGCTGAGGTACAACACCAAAGATCACTACCGTCAACACGCCAACTACGATACAAAGTACACTCAACAGACTCACCGGTCTTGCAAGCTTATCTGCCACTTTATTTTTTCTTACTTTTTCCGTAAACAAGTGCCGCTCGATAAAGTTCATCGGTACATTCAGTACAAATGCGATGGCTCCTCCAAGCAGAAATGGAAAGATCAGATGTCCCACATATCCCAGTACCTCCAACACCTCTTCATATTTCCACAGCACCACGATCAGCAGTGCTGTAAACAAAATCAGCTCCCGGATTTTCCGCATATTTTCCTTATTCAGTTCCATTTAATTCCTTCCTTTATTCAATATCCTGTCAAATCCTCTATTTCTTTCGCGTTCTGATCCATTTCAGCAGCTGAATAACCGGCAGATTCAAAAGAGCCAGTCCATATACAGTCATCAACTGTGCCACCGTCAGTGTCTGCACTTTGAACATTCCCTGAAGCGCCGGGATCATCAGTACTCCTGTAATCAAAAGCCAGCCAAGTACAAATGCTCCGATCAGATAAATGTTATTCCAGAATCGTTTCATAAAAATGATCGGTTTGTTTGCTTTACAGTTAAATCCGTGAACCAGACGGCTACTGCAAAGTGTTCCAAATGCCATCGTACTTGCCAGCACTGCATTTCCATCGCGATATCCGATCATAAATGCTGTCATGGTCATGATTCCGATACACAGACCTTCCACTCCGATGCTTGTAAGAAATGGTTTTGTCAAAATGGACTCTCCCATGGCACGTGGTTTTTCTTTCATCACTTCTGGATTATGCGGCTCCAGTCCAAGCGCGATCGCCGGCAGGCTGTCTGTCAGAAGGTTGATGAACAGCAGATGTACCGGTGCAAATGGAACCGGCAGACTTGCAAGTGATGCGTACAAAACTGCAAGAATCGCTGCAAAATTTCCGGAAAGCAAGAACTGAATCGCATTTTTAATATTCTGATAAATGTTTCGTCCATTTTCCACTGCCTTGACGATCGTTGCAAAGTTATCATCCGTCAGCACCATAGCTGCCGCATCTTTCGCCACTTCACTTCCCGTGATTCCCATAGCAACTCCGATATCTGCCTGCTTCAGTGCCGGAGCGTCATTCACTCCGTCTCCCGTCATTGCCACAATATTTCCACGCTCCTGCCATGCCCGCACGATACGGATCTTGTGCTCCGGTGAAACTCTTGCATACACAGAAATGTTCGGTACGAACTCCTGGAGTTCTTCGTCCGTCATGTCTTCGATGACCGCACCTTCACAGGCTTCCGACATATTTTCCAAAATTCCGATTCTTTTTGCAATGGCCGCTGCTGTTACTTTGTGATCGCCCGTAATCATGATTGGCTTGATTCCTGCCTTGATACATTCTGCAACTGCATCTTTAGACTCCACTCTCGGCGGATCCATCATGGAAATCAGTCCCAGGAATGTCAAGTCATTTTCATCATTTAATGTAAGCCCCTGCTCCTGTTCCATCGTCTTAAATGCAAATGCAAGAACTCGCAGTCCGTTTTCTGAAAAATGTTTATTCTGCACTTCAATTCTGACGCGGTCTTCTTCTGTGATCTTTCTTAGAGTATCTCCATCCTGAATGTGGCTCATACGCTCAAGAAGCACATCGACCGCACCTTTTACGACCATAACATACCGTCCGTCTATAAAATGCTCCGTGGACATGAGTTTTCTGTCACTGTCGAACGGCACCTCGGAAAGCCTTGGGTACTCCTCACGTACTTGTGCATAATCTTCTCCCAAAAGGCTGCCAAGATTAATAAGAGCCGTCTCCGTCGGATCCCCAATCTCCTGACCATTTTGATTTGTAGAATCATTGCAAAGCATACTGAACATCAGTAACTCTCGCTGTGCCGGATCCTTCAGATCAATCTCTCCGGAACAGATACTCTCACCATTTACATAATAATTTTCCACAGTCATTTTATTCTGCGTCAAAGTTCCAGTTTTATCAGAGCAGATGATTGACACACTGCCAAGTCCTTCGACCGCTTGAAGCTTACGGATGATTGCATGCTCCTTCGCCATCTTCTGTGTACCAAAGGAAAGCACGATGGTCACGATAGAACTAAGCGCCTCCGGGATAGCTGCTACCGCCAGCGCTACCGCAAATAAAAATGCATTTACAATAGATTCTCCACGGATCACGCTGATGGCAAATAAAATCCCACAAAATACAAGGATTGTGATGGACAACTTCTTACCAAAATCATCCAGATTCTTCTGAAGCGGTGTCTGCTTCTCTGATGCATTTTTCAGAAGCCCGGCAATCTTACCGACCTCCGTACTCATTCCGACTTCCGTTACTTCATAAGATGCTCGCCCATAAGTCACGAAGCTTCCGGAAAATACTCGGTTCGTCTGATCTCCGAGTGCTGCGCCCTCCGGCACTTCATCTAAAGACTTCTCCACTGGAAGACTCTCACCTGTCAGTGCACTTTCGTCCACTTTAAGACTTGCAACTGTAAGTAACTTTCCATCTGCCGGGATTAAGTCTCCCGCCTCCACAATTACTTCATCACCGACGGTCACTTCTCTCGCCGGTACCTGCATTAACTGCCCGTCACGCACAACTTTCGCATCCGGTGCCGACAGCTGCTTCAAACTATTCAGCGACTGCTCCGCCTTCACCGTCTGCACCGTTCCAAGAATCGCATTCATCGTAATAACTACAAAGATTACAATCGCACTCTCCACATCTCCAAGAAATCCTGAGATCACCGCGGAAATGATCAGAATAATTACCAGAAAATCCTTGAACTGTTCTAAAAATATTTGAAAAACACTTTTTTTCTTTCCCTCTTCCAGTTCATTCGGTCCGTATTTCTTTAGGTTTTCCTTCGCCTGCTCATTTGTCAACATAATTTGTACCTCCTTTTAATCGCTGTGGCCAAACGTCCTATACTGCTTTAGAACTGATAAGCCATGCCAGCTCTATTCCGCTCCGCTTCATATCGCTGTGGCTAAACGCCCTATACAGGAAAGCAGGATGCGCTGTCTGCATGCAAGCATGCACACCGCATCCTGCTTTCCTGTGCATGGCTTATCAGGTGTACAAAAATAGAGACCTTTATTGCACACCAAAAATATGCAATAAAAGTCTCACCATTTCATTACGATACGGATGATCGCTCATCGTACTGACGACATCGCAAACGCCTGATTTTCTACTTTGCAAGACTGACAGGCGCCAGTTACTCCCTTTTATTAATGTTAATATAATCGATTCTTTCGAATCTGTCAACGGGGTTTTTTATCTTTCCATCAAAAAATCTATAACATTCTGATGTATAATTCCATCTCTTGAAAAATCAAATCTGTCCATGGAAAGTACCTACTTCGGATAATTATCTTGAATATCCTTATATGCTCCAAATTCTCTTTCTATGACATCTTCCGTTGCCAGTAAATATGCGACCTGGTAATACTCTTTCTTTCCGTCTTTCACTGCTACAAAACCAATCTCACCCTTTGTCGTTTTTCCTACATCGTATTCCGGAATCCTTTTCCTATGATCTCACTACTGTTCGTGATCATCATAAATGCATGCGGTTCCACGCTTCTTACGAATTTCCGCAGTTTTAATGCCTGGTCACGGTTCACAACAGTCATGATGACTTTCTTCGGCTCGTGTGAGTAAGAGCCTTCCGCCGACATAATGGTCGCACTGTGATTCAGCTCTTTATGAATATAATCGCAGATTGTATCAGCATTATCTGACACGATTGTAAAATATTTACACAGGTTCAGACTCTCAATTACGGAATCAATGAAAAATGATTTTGCAAGGAATCCGGCAAATGAAAACAGTCCAACGGTCGGATTATATACAAAGAAAGAAATCAAAACAACTGCGAAGTCTACAAGCAGTAACGCCATTCCGATTGACACGCTGGTATACTTTTTTAATATCAAAGCAATAATATCGGTTCCTCCGCTGGACGCATCCATGAAGAAGAATATCGCGGAACACACTGCCAGCAGCATAAAAGAAAATACAAGCTCCAGCACCGGCTGGTTCGTGATTGGCTTGTCTATCGGATACACATACTGCGCAACTTCCAGCACACCACTGAATACGATGCTGACATAGAAAGACCGCATTGCAACTTCCTTTCCCAATATTGGAAATGCAATCAATAACAGTAACATATTGATTACAAATGTGTACGTACTGGCGGAACCGCCAAACATTCCACTTAAAATAACTGCAAAACCGGCTACACCTCCGAAACTAAAATGGTTCGGAAACTTAAATACATAGTTCGCCAGTGCAAGTACGACTGCCCCCACAGTCAGTATACTGTATTTTTTAATCGGTCCCATGTGCTCATCTAACATAATTTATCCCCTCTTTCCCTTACTCATGACACTTGATTGTTTATCTTTGTTATAACATACTCTCCTAAAAAAAGGAATGCCCTCCGGCATTCCTTTTCGTAATATTTACATTCCAAGTCTCTCTGCAATTTCAAGACCCTTAGGACTTGTTGCGACACCACCCATACTTGTCTCTCTGAGTGACACGTCCATCTTCATTCCGACTTCGCCCATGGCATCAATGACCTGATCTACCGGAATGTGGCTTGCGATTCCTGCCAGTGCCATATCTGCTGCCGCCAAAGCGTTGACTGCACCGCCTACATTTCTTTTCACACACGGAACTTCTACCAGTCCGGCTACCGGATCACAGACAAGTCCCATCAGATTCTTAAGCGCCATGGCACAGGCATATCCCATCTGTTCTTTACTTCCGCCACGTACACCACAAATTGCTGCTGCTGCCATTCCGGACGCGGAACCAATCTCTGCCTGGCATCCTCCGGAGGCTCCTGCAAGTGATGCGCGATTCGCAATGACCTGTCCGATTCCTGCCGCCACATACATAGCCTGAATCATAGTTTCCTCTGAAGCTTCATACTCTTTATAATAAGTAACAAGTACTGCCGGCATGACTCCGCATGCTCCGGCTGTCGGAGCTGCGACGATTCGCTTCATACAGGCATTGTTACAGCCCATTTTCAGCGCATTTGCAATGACCTTGGACACAAAATCTCCGCACAGCGGTTTTTCCTGCTCCCGGTATGCGTCCATCAGCTTTCCTTCTCTTCCGACAAGTCCACTTCTGGAAATTGCCTCTGGGTCATATGCTGCAACACTCTCTTTCATAGAGTTCCACATATGTGTCATCTGATTCCAGGACTCTTCTTCGCTGATTCCATTTTCCTCGCAGTCCTCAAGCTGAACGGCTTTCCAGAATTCTACACCATCTTTTTCGCATCTTGCCATAATCTCATCCACTGCCTGATATGCCATAACTATCGTCCCTCCTCCAGATTCAGAGATATTACTTCCAGAATATCTTCTTTCATTTTCAGTTCAGCCACAACATTTTCCGGTATGGACTGATCTGTCTCTACGACCATAACGGCAAGACCGCCTCTTTTGTGACGGAACACCTGCATCGTCGCAACATTGATCTTCTCCCGGCTCAGTGCCGCGCTTACCTCTGTAATACAGCCCGGGCGGTCCATATTTCGAACGATCAGTGTATTGCTCTCACCACTAAAATCTACCTCGATCCCATCTAGAACACTGACACGGATTCTTCCTCCTCCAATGGAGTATGCCTGCATGACCATTTTTTTATCCGCATCATTTTCCATAATGATTCGTGCTGTATTCGGGTGTGCCCCTCTGATTTCTTTCTTATCAATGACAAATTCCATGCCATTTTCCTTTGCGACTGTAAAACTATCCGGAATTCGAAGATCATCTGGTTTCATTCCAAGAAGACCCGCGATGATCGCCTTGTCTGTTCCATGACCTTCTCCTGTCGCCGCAAATGATCCGTGCAGATACACTTCTGCTTTTTTCACCGGTTCTCCAAAAAGTTGTCTGGCTGTATAGCCGATCCGCACTGCCCCCGCTGTATGAGAACTGGACGGGCCGACCATAATTGGCCCTAATATGTCAAATATGCTGCTCATTACAAGCTCCTCCTATTCTATAAATCCCTTACCTATGATCTCGCTGCTGTTGGTGATCATCATAAATGCGTCTGGATCTACCTCATGAACGTAATTTCTGAGATTTCTCGCCTGTTCGCGTTTTACAACTGTCATAACGACCTGCTTGTTGTCTTTTGTGTAAGCACCTCTTGCCTCGTAAATCGTCGCACCGTGATTCAGCTCTGTATTAATATAATTACAGATTGGCTCTGCATTTTTTGAAATAATCGTAAAATACTTACATAAATTCAATGTCTCAATGACCGTATCAATGAAAAATGACTTCGCAAGAAATCCGGCCAGTGAGAATAATCCTACAGTTACACCATACACGAAAAATGTTACGATGACAACTATGAAATCTACGACCATCAGAGCCGTTCCTATTGAGACATTTGTATACTTTTTTAATACCAAAGCAATAATATCCGATCCTCCGCTGGACGCGTCCATGTTAAAGAAAATTGCGGAGCATACTGCAATAATCATAAAGCAGAACACAAGCTCCAGCACTGGCTGATTCGTAAGCGGTCCTGACATCGGCCACACATACTGGATGACTTCCAGTGTGACACTGTACAGGACACTCACGTAAGCAGATCTCATTGCCACTTCTTTTCCCAGCAATACAAATGCAACTACAAGTAAAAGCATATTAATGACAAATGTATACGTGCTCGCAGAGCCTCCAAGCAGACCGCTCATAATCACGGCAATACCGCTAACTCCGCCAAAACTGAAATGATTCTGAAATTTGAACATGTAGTCCGAAATTCCGAGTATGACAGAACCCACTGTCAATATCCCATATTTTTTAACTGCTTCCATCTCATTTTATACCCTTTATTTTATACTTTTTACTTCATATCTTTTAAAAATGCTTTATTTTACACTTTTTATTTCATATCTTTTAAAAAGGCTTTGTATCCGCGGTATACTTCATATACATCAGATTTACTTGTCACTTCGTATGGTGCATGCATGGACAGAACTGCCACACCACTATCAATAACACTCATTGCTTTATTTGCCATGACGTAGGCGATGGTTCCACCGCCGCCCTGGTCGACCTTTCCAAGTTCTGCGGTCTGAAAAGCAACATGATTGTTGTCAAATACATTTCTTACTTTCGCAACATACTCTGCGTTAGCATCACTTGTTCCATTCTTTCCACGGCTTCCTGTGTATTTATTCAACACAAGTCCTCTCCCGAAATATGCTGTATTCTTCTTCTCAAATACTTCCGGATAAAGCGGATCGTAAGCGGCACTTACGTCAGAAGATAACATACAGGAATTGCGAAGCGCTCTTCTTACTTTCACCGGGCTATCCTCCCCTGTCAGTGCCAGAACCTCTGCGACCATATCCTCGAAGAAGCTTGACTGCATACCGGTCGCTCCCATATTTCCAATTTCTTCTTTGTCCGCAAGAATACAGCAGCCTGTACGCTCCGGATTTTCTGCCTCAAGCATTGCAAAAAGTGAAGTCAAAGCACATACCTTATCGTCCTGTCCATATCCGAGAATCATACTTCTGTCAAATCCACAGTCCCTGGATTTTCCTGACGGCACAATTTCAAGCTCTGCAGAGAGGAAATCTTCCTCCTCTATATCATAGGCTTCTTTCAGATAACAAACTACCCACGCGCGTACTTTTTCTTTCTCATCTTTATCTGCATTTTTTACTGGTTTTGTTCCAACCAGAAGATCCAGACCTTCGCCCTCAATCACGATTCTTGCTTTCTTTTCTAGCTGATCCTGGGATAAATGTATCAGAAGATCAGAGATTACGAATACCGGGTCATCTTCCTTCTCACCAATAACAACCGGCACGACTGTTCCGTCTTTTTTCACAACAACGCCGTGAATTGCAAGAGGAATCGTCACCCACTGGTATTTCTTCACACCGCCATAATAGTGTGTGTCCAAATATGCCATCTGTGTATCTTCATATAATGGATTCTGTTTTACATCTAGTCTCGGTGAATCCACATGTGCACCTAAAATGTTCATTCCCTCTGTCAGCGGTTTTGTTCCGATGTGGAAAAGTACCAGCGTCTTCTTCATATACTGTGCATAAACCTTATCTCCGGCTTTCAGTGTCACGCCC
>OGCQ01003831.1_pt1 | contig 12943 bp, 9 predicted proteins | sample 1570161 | NCBI WGS metagenome assembly OGCQ01 (sample SAMEA4384402, study PRJEB24528) | human gut metagenome
GAGTAGAAGAGCCAAACAAAGGCGAGGACAGAATCCTTGTAAAATCTCCGAAGGTTGCAACTTACGATCTTCAGCCGGAAATGAGTGCGCCGGAAGTTTGTGATAAACTTGTAGATGCGATCAAATCTGACAAATACGATGTGATCATTATCAACTTTGCAAACCCGGATATGGTTGGTCATACCGGTGTACAGGCTGCAGCAGTAAAAGCAATAGAGACTGTTGACGGTTGTGTGGGCAAAGCAGTAGAAGCCCTCAAAGAAGTTGACGGACAGATGTTCATTTGTGCTGACCATGGTAACGCAGAGCAGCTGATCGATTATGAGACAGGCGAACCATGGACCGCTCATACAACAAACCCGGTTCCGTTCATCCTCGTAAATGCAGATCCGAAATACACCTTAAGAGAGAACGGATGCCTTGCAGACATCATTCCTACACTGATCCAGCTTATGGGAATGGAACAGCCGGCAGACATGACAGGAGAAAGCCTTCTGATTGAAAAATAAAGACTGAAACTAATCTGAATATAAGTAAATAATGAAATCCCCGGATGGTTATGGTGATTGCCAGAATTGTCCGGGGACTTTTTTACCTAAATTTGCGTTTTGAAACAGTTGAAAATGCACAAAAAAAGTCTTGAAACGCGGGAAATTCCTTTACGGTATTTGCAGATGAGATGGATGTGCAGGTACAGCAGGAAACGACGGGAAATGAAGAAGAAATTTTTGCAGCAGAAGAGGCAGGAAGCCTGTAGATGGTTAAGCGCGAACAAAGGAGACGAATACTGGTTTGAAGCACGAGCATACATAAAATAAACGGAACAGAGGTATTCACGTGTCAGGCTGATCTTTCAGGTAAAGAAGTTATTGAAGAATATTATATTAATTTTGGAGCAACACTGGAATCTGTTCCGGGAGAGACAAAAATTGAAGTTACTTATACAGATATCCATGGAAATCAGCAGAAAGGAATTTTCAATATTTCTGTAACAGATGTCTTTTTTCGAAATATGAGTTTGAACTGATAGAAGATTCTTATGATAAAAACGCTGTTGAATATGTAAATATCAAAGACAATACACTGACGATTAAGGCAAAAGACGTTCAGGATCAGGAAATTTTTGTCGGCGTAAGAGTGATTTCAAAAGACAAAGATGATGAAAAAAATCCTCTCTGGAGTGCAGAAACGCAGATTTATGTTCAGGCAGTGAGAGAGTACTCCACACAGATATGACTGAAAGAGCTCATTGATACAAAGACGAAAAATGAAGTCATCTCTGGGAAACTGTTATTGATGTCATAGGAAACTGTGGAAAAGCAGAAAAACGTCATCAGATTTGTACTGCCTGCCAGGAGCGGAAAGCTCCTTCAGATATTCCAGCAACCGTATATTGTAACTAAAAAAGCAACCGTATTTGCACCGGGACAGGAAAACGGAGACATCAGACTTACAGCTCAGAGAAGCACAAACAGAAGAGCAGTAAAAGTACTTGTAACCGTAGATGCAAGGGGCAGAGTAAAAGGAATAAGAACAGGAAGTGCTGTGATTACAGTAAAAGCAGGAAGGGCGGTATACAGAACTGTCATAAAAGTTACAAAATAATTGAGTATTTGAAGCGCGGGCTGCAGAAATGTATCCCGCGCGTTGAATGTCGGTGACAGAAATTTGACATTTCATAAAAAAAGAGATAATTTAAGATGCAAAAATACAGAAGTATGTTATAATGGAAACGTTACAGGAAAATCATCTTAAAATGTTAGGATTTGGATGATTGGACGCAGGTATTGATATTCAGGAGAGTATAATAAATGAGTAACAAAGAAATTAAGGATAGATTATCTGACGGTGAAGGGGCACCGGATGAGCGTACAGATATGGAAGAACATATTGATGCGGTTATGGACAGACTGACAGATCCACCGGACGACGATGAAGGGTTGGATGATCTGGGCGAGTATGATGATTCAAGTGAAGAATATGAAGATACAGAGCCGGACGAGGAGAATCCTGATGATAGTGAAGAACTTACTGAGGATGACGAAGAATCCATAGAAGATACAGAACCGTATGATGAGGCTGAAGAAGTGTATGAGGAGAGACCTCATCCTGCAAGACATAAATCGGCACGTCCCGGTCCGGTCGTGTATGTTCCGGTAGATGATATGGATGAACAGCCGGTACAGAAAAAGAAAGGAAGCAAAAAGAAACACAAAGGTGGGCGTATCTTTGGTCTTCTGCTTCTGATGGTGCTTGTGGTTGGTGGCTGTGCCTATGCAGGAGCAAGCTACTACTTCTCGGATCGGTTTTTTGAGGGAACATGGATCAATGGTGTGAACTGTTCACGTATGACGGCATATGAAGTAGAGAATCTGTTCAAACAGAAATTCCAGAATTATTCCATTGAGGTTTCTTCGAGAGGACTGGATCCGCAGACAATTGCAGGAGATCAGATTGATTATCAGTATCTTTCTACCGGAGAAGTGCTGAATCTTCTGAAACAGCAGAAGCCGTATGAATGGATCAAAGGCATGTATGAGCAGAAGAGCTATACTGTTTCTGAGAATACAGGATACAATAAGACCAGGCTTCAGGAACAGCTCAAATCACTGAACTGTGCACAGGCAGAGAATCAGACCGCACCGGAGAATGCATATGTGGCATTTAAGGATGGACAGTTTGTGATCGTTCCGGAGACGGAAGGTAGCAAGCTTAATATCAAACAGGCATATCAGGTATTGGATGCAGCTGTTGCGGCCGGTCAGACAAGCGTTAATTTTGCAGATACACCGGAAGCATACGTAAGTGCGGATGTTACACAGAATGATCAGGCACTGCAGTCTGCTCTGGAAGCATGCAATAACTACACGAGAGCAAGTATCACCTATACTTTTGGCGACCGTACAGAAACGCTCGATGGCAATACCATCAAAGACTGGCTGCAGTTTGACGAGAAGGGCCAGCTTGTATGGGATGACAATTCTTTCCAGCAGCATGTGGCTGATTATGTGGCACAGCTTGCAGCAACTTATGATACAGTCGGTACAGAGAGAGAATTTCAGACGACAAGCGGTAGAACTGTTTATGTATCCAGTTCCGTATACGGATGGAAGATTGACCAGAGCGCGGAGACAGCGCAGCTGAGTAAGGAGATTCAGTCCGGTACGCAGACGACGAGAGAGCCGGTCTTCTCACAGACAGCAAATGCCTACGGAGTAAATGATCTCGGTAACACTTATATTGAAGTTGATTTAAGTGAACAGCATATGTACTATTATCAGAACGGTGCAGATATTTTTGAATCTGATTTCGTTTCCGGTAATATGAGTTACGCAGATCGCCAGACACATGCCGGTATCTTTACGCTCTATTATAAGAAGAGCCCGGATGTACTCAGAGGAACAATGAAAGCGGATGGTACTTATGAGTACGAATCAAAGGTTGAATACTGGATGCCGTTTGATGGCGGAATCGGATTCCATGATGCTTCATGGAGAGATGAGTTCGGCGGCGATATTTACCTGACAGACGGTTCGCACGGCTGTATCAACATGCCACCGGAAAATGCGGGTGTTCTGTATGATCTGATACAGTATGATGTGCCGATCGTATGCTTCTATTAAAACACAGGAGAAAGAATAATTATGATGGATAAATCTTTTGGCCTCATTTTGGCCGTGATAGCATTAATTGCCGGAGTCATGCTTCTGACAGGACATGGAGACATCCTGTTGAAAGGCGGCAATGCAAAGCTTCGCAAAGAAAAATATGATGAGAAAAAAATGACATGGGGATCAGGTGTTGCCCTGCTTCTGATCGGCGTTGCAACCCTTATAGACAGCTATACGACAAGTCTTGCAGCGGAGGTTGCTTATATCGTTGTACTGCTTGCAATTCTTGCATGGCTGGTATTCTATCTGAAAACCAAATGTGTTAAGAAATAATAATTACAGAAAATCTGAAAATAAATTTATACTTACACAAAAGAAGAGCATGGAAGAAATCAAAATCGAATCTTCCATGCTCTTTTCGCCTTAAGTATAAGAGTAAATAGTTTATAATGTCTTTTCATTAACAAAACAGTGTAATGAGATCCATTGGTTTACTGATCCGCATATCCGGCTCCGGAACCTCACCGAAACCATATTCCGCAAGGACAAACGGAATTCCGGCTTTGCGGCATGCCTCGAAGTCTCCCATTGTATCACCGACATAGACCGGATCCTTCAAACCATTCTGATCAGCAATCTGGCGGATGTTGGAACCTTTATCAAGACCGGTATCTCCATTACAGAGATGTCCATGGAAATATTTGGCGAATCCGGTTTTTGCAAGGAAAAGTTCGATATAACCACACTGACTGTTGCTGACGATATAAAGAGGATATTGTGCGGACAGAATCTGCAGGGCTTTTTCCAGATCCTCATAGAGAGGTGCACCGGTAATATGAAGAAGTGCATGTTCTGCCTCGCAGCAGCCATCGATCAGGCGAAGCTGTTCATTCTCCGGATATTTGGGAAAGACCAGAGCTGCAATTTCTGCCAGGGGCTTTCCGAAAAGTGTTTTGAGCTGACCGGCTGTGATGGTAAGGTCTATCTGTTCTTTTTGCCGGAGATAATCAGTCCAGGCTTTTGCAACGACATCTGTAGAGTCCCACAAAGTACCGTCTACGTCAAAAATGATACTGTCCATAGTACAAATCCTTTCGATAAATTCATCTGAAGTGTTATTTATGTTACCATGTCTGATATTCTATCTGTTATAATAAAAAAAATCAACTGTCTTTTGGCAGGATTTATGTTATACTTAAGCAGTATTGAAAAATAATCTGGCATTGTTTACAGTAACAATATTCCATCAGATCCGGAGGATTTTATGCTAAAAGAGATTGTACAGCCGCTTATAAGCTGGTACAGACAAAATAAACGGATCCTTCCGTGGAGAGATCAGAAGAATGCTTATTATACCTGGGTGTCGGAGATTATGCTTCAGCAGACCAGAGTAGAAGCTGTAAAGCCGTATTTTCTCCGTTTTATCGGAGAACTCCCGGATGTGAAGGCTCTTGCAGAGTGTCCCGAAGAGAAGCTTATGAAGCTGTGGGAGGGACTTGGATATTATAATCGAGTAAGGAATATGCAGAGCGCAGCGCAGGTCGTTGTCGCAGAATACGGAGGTGTTTTGCCGGCATCTTATGATGAGCTGCTCGCCTTAAAGGGAATCGGCAGTTACACCGCAGGCGCGATCGCATCGATTGCTTATGATATTCCGGTTCCGGCAGTCGATGGAAATGTCCTTCGTGTTTTTTCGAGGATCACCGAAGACCGTCAGGATATCATGAAACAATCTGTTCGCAGTCAGGTCGAAGAGAAACTGCTGGGGATTATGCCGAAAGATGCTCCCGGAGATTTTAATCAGGCACTGATGGAACTTGGAGCAGTGGTGTGTGTACCCAACGGACCGGCGCGGTGTATGGAATGTCCGGTTGCAGCATTGTGTAAGGCGTATCATCATGGCACGGTTGATGAACTTCCGGTAAAAGCACCAAAGAAAAAGCGAACCATCGAAAACAAAACGGTTCTTGTGATTCAGGACGGAGAGTGCACTGCAATTCGCAAACGACCACAGGAGGGGCTTCTTGCAGGGCTTTATGAACTGCCGAATGTCGAAGGTCATCTGAGTATGGATGAAGCACTTCAGAAGGTAAAAGAGATGAATCTGGAGCCGCTGCATATCGAAGTACTGCCTGAGGCGAAGCATATTTTTTCTCACATTGAATGGAGAATGATTGGTTATCGTATCCATGTATCTTCACTGGAGGAACGAAAGGAAGCACCATTTATTTTTATAGAAAAGAAACAGTCTGAAAAGCAGTATGCGATACCGTCTGCTTTCCGGGCATATATAAAATACATGAAGGAGAAACCAGGAAAATGAAATTACTGAGTATTGCAATTCCCTGTTATAATTCAGAAGCATATATGGAAAAATGTATCGAGTCTCTTTTAAAGGGTGGAGAAGATGTGGAGATTCTTGTAGTAAATGACGGATCTTCCGACCGTACTGCAGAGATCGCAGATGCATATGCAGAGAAATATCCGACGATTATTAAGGCTGTCCATCAGGAAAACGGCGGACATGGAGAAGCTGTCAATGCCGGCATCCGTAATGCCACAGGCCTTTATTTCAAGGTTGTAGACAGCGATGACTGGGTAAATGAAGAAGCTTATGCAAAGATTCTGCATACACTGGGAGAACTCGTGCGTGGACCGGAGACAGTAGATATGCTGATCAGCAATTTTGTTTATGAGAAGCAGGGTGCAGCCCGCAAGAAAGTTATGCAGTACCGTCATTGTCTTCCGGTAAATGAGATTTTCGGATGGGACAGCGTGCATATGTCGAAGGGAAAATACCTTTTGATGCATTCGATTATTTACCGTACCAAACTCCTGCATGAATGTGGAATGGAGCTTCCGAAGCATACATTCTATGTGGATAATATCTTTGCATTTGAGCCGCTTTCGTTTGTGAAGAAAATGTATTATCTGGATGTGAATTTTTATCGTTACTTTATCGGAAGAGATGACCAGTCTGTAAACGAAAAGGTAATGATAAAAAGAATCGACCAACAGATCAGAGTAAACAAACTGATGACAGATATCTTCCATAATTGTCAGTTTGACAATAAATATGTGAAGAAATATATGCTGAGTTATCTGGACATCATTACGACAGTTTCTTCTATTATGCTGGTTCGTGCAGGCACACAGGAAGCCCTTGATAAGAAAAGAGAACTGCTGGATTATATCCGTGAGCAGGATCTGTGGCTTTATCACAAATTGCGTTACAGCATCCTCGGACGTGCGGCAAATCTGCCGGGAAGAGGCGGACGTAAGATGTTTGTGGCTGCGTATAAAATATGTCAGAAATTCTACGGATTTAACTAAAATCAAAATAAAACTTCTGCTGAGTGACCGGCAGAAGTTTTTTATGTAATAGGAAATTATGAGATCATGCGCACCTGCCTGGAGCCGATGGATACGGAAAAATCTTTCAGGATTCCGGCGGATTCTCCGTCTTTGTGCACCGGCAGTGCGAGATCACTGTGGATATCTATTTTTTTACAGCGGAAAATGTGGATACCATGAAAAATCGTGTGTTTTCCGAAAAATGCTGTCGGAAGACAACACAGGACTTTGGGCTTGCTTAAGCCATCGACTACGATGACATCGAGATATCCGTCAGACGGACTGGCATTCGGGCAGAACTTAAAACCGCCGCCTTCGTACTTCTGATTCATGACTGCGGTGAAATATACTTTGGAAAACTGCTGTACATTGTTATCATCCATGACGAGTGTCATAGGAGAAGGAGTTAGAAAAAGAAGCTGTTTCAGTGCGACAAAAAGGTAGACCAGCTTTCCGAGCCCGATACGGTTAAGAATTTTTTTCAGCGGTGTGACGCTGACTTCATGGCATACTCCGGCATCGAAGCCGATTCCGCAGCTTATCGCAAAGTGGCTGCTTCCCGTACTGCAGGTGAGTATCGGAACATCCATCGGATGAGGCCGGCAGTCGGAAAGAATCAGATTAAGTGCCTCGGTGGGTTCTGTTGGAAGTTTCATTCCGCGGCAGAAATCATTTCCGGATCCGGTAGGGATATAGCCGAAAGTAATATATGACAGATCGTGTACGCCGCTTAATACTTCCTGAATCGTGCCGTCTCCTCCGACTGCAATGAGGGTTACCGGGTTTTCCGGGGCAGCATCGGAAGTAATGGACTCAGACAGAAGAACGGCATGTCCTCTGTATTCTGTAAAAAATGTTTTATATTCAACATTTCGCTCATTTAAGATGCCTTCGAGTCCTTTCCAGATCAGGGCACCTTTTCCGGAGCGGGAATTAGGATTTACGATAAAATAATACATAATTTCCTCCCTTATGTTCCTGTTTATCATAGCATGACCGACAAAAATTTACAAATATTTCAGGCATTTATTATCATTGAAAGGAAGAGCAGTTATCTTCCTTTTTTTGTTGGGATATGGTATACTCACATCAAAGAAAATTCAGAAAATATCAACTTGAGAAAGAGGAACATCTATGAAGTCATTGGTAATTGCGGAGAAACCATCTGTAGCACGGGATATTGCGAGAGTTCTTCACTGTAACCAGAAGGGAAACGGAATCCTGGAGGGAAAAGAATACGTGGTGACATGGGCACTTGGACATCTTGTGACGCTTGCAGATCCTGAGGAATATGATAAGAAATATGTGAAATGGGATATGGAGACTCTGCCGATGATGCCGGAGAAGATGAAACTCGTGGTCATCCGTCAGACCTCCAAACAATATCAGGCAGTTAAAGCTCAACTGTTTCGAAAGGATATCGGGGATATCATTATTGCTACAGATGCTGGCAGAGAAGGTGAGCTTGTGGCGCGCTGGATTCTGGATAAATCCGGATGCCGCAAACCGATCCGTCGTCTCTGGATCTCCTCTGTGACAGATAAGGCAATCCGTGATGGGTTCCATAATCTGAAAGACGGCAGAGATTATGATAATCTTTATCGCGCAGCGGTAGCCAGAGCAGAAGCTGACTGGCTGGTTGGTATCAATGGCACGAGAGCGCTGACATGCAGGCACAATGCCCAGCTTTCCTGCGGAAGAGTGCAGACACCGACACTGGCGATCATTGCAAGAAGAGAAGCGGAGATCCGTAAATTCCAGCCGGAAGAATATTATGGTGTTACTCTGCAGGCGGGTGGCATACAGTGGACATGGAAAGACACCAGAAGTGGCAGTTACCGTACATTCCAGAAAGACCGTGCAGAAGACATACGCAAAAATATTTCAGACGGTGTACTGGAAATCACCTCTGTAGCAAAGAAACCGAAGAAAACATATGCACCAGGTCTGTATGATCTGACGACGCTTCAGAGAGAGGCAAATCAGAAATACGGATTTTCCGCAAAAGAAACTCTGAATATTATGCAGCGGCTTTATGAAAATCATAAGGTACTTACATATCCGCGAACGGATTCACGTTATATCGGAAAGGATGTTGTACCGACGATTAAAGAACGTCTGAAAGCCTGTGGAACAGGCCCGTACAGAAAGCTTGCCGGAGTACTGATCAGCAAACCGATTCAGACAAACGGAAGCTTTGTGGATGATAAAAAGGTCAGTGACCATCATGCAATCATTCCGACGGAACAGTTTGTACAGCTCGATCATATGACGAATGAAGAACGCAAAATATATGATATGGTCGTGCGTCGGTTCTTGAGTGTGCTTTATCCTGCATTTGAATATGAGCAGACTTCTCTTGAAGCAAAGGCAGCAGGACAGACTTTTGCAGCAAATGGAAAAACAGTTATAAGTGCCGGATGGAAAGCTGTCTATGAGGAGGGCATGCAGGAAGAAGATACGGAGGACAATGCACTGAAAGATCAGAAACTTCCTGTGTTTCGTCAAGGAGAAAAAATCCATATAGACAGTGTAAGGCTCACGAATGGTAAGACAAAACCACCGGCACATTTTACCGAGGCAACACTTCTTGCTGCGATGGAAAATCCGGTAAAATATATGTCGACGAAAGACTCACAGGCGGCAAAGACGCTGGGAGAGACCGGCGGACTTGGTACTGTTGCCACAAGAGCCGATATCATTGAGAAACTATTTCACACATTCCTTATGGAAAAACGTGGAAATGAGATTTATCTGACATCGAAGGCAAAACAGCTTCTGGAACTGGTACCGGAAGACTTGAAGAAACCGGAGCTGACAGCAGACTGGGAAAAGAAACTTTCTGATATTTCAAAGGGAAAGCTGAAGCAAAAAGTATTTCTTGACGGAATCCGGGAATATACGGAAGAAATTGTTGGTGAGATAAAGACAGGAACAGGTACATTCCGTCACGACAATCTGACAAATAAAATCTGTCCGAACTGTGGAAAACGTCTTCTTGCAGTAAATGGTAAAAACAGTAAGATGCTGGTATGCCAGGACAGAGAATGTGGATACAGAGAGACTATTTCCCGTACGACCAATGCGCGCTGTCCGAAGTGCCACAAACGTATGGAGATGCTGGTCAAAGGAAAAGAAGAAACTTTCGTATGTGCATGCGGCTATAAAGAAAAGCTTTCTTCCTTCCAGGCAAGACGTGCAAAAGAAGGCGCAGGCGTAAATAAAAGAGACGTGCAGAAATATTTGAAAAAGCAGCAAAAAGAGGCGGCAGAGCCGGTAAATAATGCATTTGCACAGGCGCTGGCAGACATTAAGCTGGATTGAGAAATCAGGTGCATGAAGCACTGGCAGAATTTAAAAACAAGGTAAAGCAGAATAAAAGGAGAGTGGGCTTATGAAGTTACAGAAGTATCAAAAATGTTCAGAAGTTACCCGTGGACTGGAAAAAGCAGAACTTGTACTGAAAAATGCCCGTATTGTGAATGTTTTTACCAGAGAGATCCTGAAAGGGGACATTGCGATAGAAGATGGTCTGATTTCAGGAATCGGAAGTTACGAAGGAAAAAGAGAAATTGATCTGGAAGGCAGGTACGTCTGTCCGGGACTGATCGACAGTCATCTGCATCTGGAATCAACCCTTGTGACACCGGCAGAGCTTGTAACAGTGGCTGCCCGCCATGGGACAACGACGTTTATTGTGGATCCGCATGAATCTGCAAATGTGTCCGGTTTAAAGGGTATTGATTATATCCTGAATCAGACAGAAGATGTAGAGGCAAATGTATTTGTGATGATGCCGTCGTGTGTACCGGCAACTGCAATTGACGACAATGGATGTACCATTACTGCACAGGATATGGTACCGTATCTTGGTAACAGAAGAATACTGGGACTGGGAGAAGTAATGGACTATATATCTGTAGTGAATGCTGATGAAGCCATGCACAGCAAACTGGATCTGTTCAGAGAAAGGGTGAGAGACGGGCATGCACCGTTTCTGGCTGAAGCGGATTTGCAGGCTTATGTGATGGCTGGAATCACGACAGATCATGAGTGTTCGGATTTTGACTATGCAATGCAGGAGCGGCGCTGTGGAATGACGGTACATATCCGTGAAGGCAGTGCGGCGAGAAACCTCAAGGCAATTGTATCCGGCATTGTCAGGCATCAGATGAACGGAGAAGGCTTCTGCTTCTGTACCGATGATAAACATATCGAAGATATTGAACAAGAAGGACATATCGATCATAATGTACGTAAGGCAATAAAGCTCGGCATGGATCCGATCGATGCTATTTGCATGGCCACGATCAATTCTGCGAAATGTTATGGACTCAGAAGACTTGGTGCAGTTGCAACAGGATATCAGGCGGATCTTCTGGTTCTGGATGATATTGAAAATATGACAATTTATGATGTCTATTATAACGGACAGAGAATCGATCAGGACAGCGAGATTACGATAAGAGAATGTCCGGCTGAATTAAAAAATACAGTTCATGTCGGAAACTTTACAGTAGATGATCTGACACTGGAATCACCAGACGGAAGTTTTTATGTAATTGAAATGCAGGAAGGTGAGATTACAACTGTCCGTAAAAGAGTACAGCTATTTGACGGACCGGGTGTGTTCCGGGCAGATGAGGATTATCAGAAAATTGCGGTGATCGAGCGTCACAAAGCAACCGGTAAAACGGGAGTGGGTATTGTAAGTGGCTTTGGAATCCGCGGCGGAGCGATTGCGTCCAGTGTTTCACATGATTCTCACAACATTATCGTGATAGGTGACAATGATCAGGATATGGCACTTGCGGTACAGGAACTGATCCGTACGCAGGGAGGCTATACGCTTATTGCAGACCATAAGGTTTTTGATACACTGGAATTACCGGTAATGGGACTGATGAGTGATGCCGGTTTCCGGTATAGTCACATCAAACTGAAAAGAATGATTGAAAAAGCCCATGAAATGGGTGTACCGGATGGAATCGCACCATTTATCACACTGTCATTTATGGCGCTTCCGGTCATTCCGGAGATTCGTATTACACCGCGAGGCATCTATGATGTATGTGCAGGTGAATTTTATAAATACTAAAAGAGGAGTAACAGTTTATTATGCCAGTATTTGATTTCAGCAATACAAAAACAGAGAAGAAAGATCCGGAATGTACTTATACGACGTTCCAGTCCAATGAAAAAGTACCTTCAGCAGAAAAACCGATTTTGGTTATTGAGAACAGAAACCGTCAGTGGAAACATCATTCCTGTGGTGTATTTTCCAACCCAAACCAGAAATCATCCTTCGAGTTTAAAGAGGATGATGGCGTGTTTCCGGCAGATATCTTAAAGATTGATGCACGTTTTGTGAGCCTTGTAAAATGGCTTGGCGAAAATCATATCAGTGTACGATTATCGGGACAGAATAATGAAGGGGGTTATGCGGTTTATAAGATTCGTGAGACAGCATTTGGAGGCGGAACGAAGCTTTCAGCAGAGGATGGATTCCTGCAGTTTATGATCGAACGACTTCTTGCAAGTAATGCACCGGCGGAACTTCCGGAAAACGATGAGGAAGATGAAGATGGTGACGATATGAAACTCACCAGTATACAGAGTATTACGGACTTTATGACCTGTGCCGGAAGAACCATGCCGGACAACATCCGCCTCTGGGCAAGAAGAAACCTTGCAGTGGCACGCTCTCATGAAGTTTCGCAGGAAGAGCGGAGACATGCACAGAGAGCTCTGTCCATTATGATGAACATTCAGTGGAAAAACAATTATTTCGAATCCATTGATCCGGTAGAGGCACGCCGCATTCTCGACGAAGAACTCTATGGAATGGAAAAAGTAAAACAGAGAATCATTGAGACGATCATCCAGATCAACCGCACGCACACGCTTCCGGCTTACGGCCTTCTGCTTGAAGCGTGTGCGAGATCGAAGAGCGGTTCAGCAGGAATGCCGAGACCGAT
>OGCQ01003836.1_pt1 | contig 12932 bp, 13 predicted proteins | sample 1570161 | NCBI WGS metagenome assembly OGCQ01 (sample SAMEA4384402, study PRJEB24528) | human gut metagenome
TTAAAGGTATGCATGATGTCTTCTACCTGATCTTTGACAGCAGCTACAACTTTCGGGTTACAGTTTCCTGCACTGTTTACTGCAATACCAGCATAAAAATCAAGATATGGTGTTCCGTTTTCATCGTATATATACATGCCGTCTGCTGTCTCAGCAAGAAAATCAAAACGTTCATAAGTCTCGATCATGTACTTGTTTACTTTGTCTTTGATGTCCTGAAAAGTTAATCCTGTGTCTTTTAATTTCATGGCTGATTCCTCCCTGTATCCTTAAAATAAAAAAAGCAAAGGCAGATTTCCGTTTCCGGTAAGCGCCTTTGCTTAATTTTTCGTGTATTATTTTGTACAACATTACAATATCACTGACAGTATTGTTTGTCAATAGTATTTTTACAAAAAAGATTTTTGCCGATTTTAAAAGACTTTTTGAATTTTCAGGTTATATTTACAGCCATTCATTCTGTGCATTATATTGCACAAAACGTTTTTCTATATTATTCCATTTTCTTTTCCCGACCATTCTGCACTCTTATTGCTGCGCAAGGAAATCATCCACATTAATTTCTGTAAATGAGCGCAGTGTCGGGAAATATCTGCGTTCCGTTGGTTCTTTTTCCTGCGTATACCAGATACCTCTAAGGCCGCTCTCCCATGCACCTTCTATGTCTTTCTTCACATTATCTCCGATGAATACACACTCTTCCGCCCGGACACCTGCTTTTTCCACGCAGAGTTCAAATAAATGATAATGTGGTTTCTCCACACCGGCTTCTTCACTGGTAACCATAAAATCAATATAGACCTCCGCACCGATCGCTTCGAGTTTTTTGTACTGGATATAGGCTGTCATATCTGTACCGATTCCGATGCGTATCTTTCTTTTTCTGAGTTCCATAAGGAAATCCAGGACTCCCGGATTTGGTTCTATATGCTGAAGAAATGCATCCCAGTAAATATGGTACATCTTCTGCACATGCGGAAAAAGAGGCTTTTCCAGCAGTTCCATCATACATTGCAGACGCAGCATACGGCTGTGGATCGCAGCGGTATCTGTACCGATCCTGTTCGCCATAATATATCCGGCTTTTCTGTAATATTCACGCGTCTCCTCTTCAGTTATGCCGAATGTTTCCCTGCAGTAGCCTGCCAGTGCTTCCATACCGTAAATATGATTCGCATCATAGCTGTATAATGTATTATCCAGATCAAATATAACTGCTTTTATCATATGCTGTCCCCTTTTCTGTTCTGATGTTTCTTTCGGACATAAATAACCTTCCGGTGCTTTCTTCTATTTTCCATGATAATCAAGGAAAAAGCAAGTGCAACAGGCTTTCTCGCTGCCTGTATTTTTATATACATGCTCCTGGTCGGTCTCAAATTTAAATATCTGGTCTTTATGAATGCAATAACTCTGCCCGTGGCATTCCACTGTCAGTTCTCCTTCCGTGACCGCCAGATACTCCCGTGTCTTTTCGCCATGGCTTCCGCTGACATAAACCCCGCCCGGCTCCACTTCGATCCGGTATACCTCTACAAGTCTTGTGTCTTCATACGGCAGACAGGTCCATACCCGGTATTGCCCTTCCAGCTCTTTGGTCGGCAGCAGTTCCTGTGGAGTTACAAGGAGACAGTCTTCCCGGGGCGGCTGTATCAACTCCTGAAATTCGATTCGAAGTCCACTTGTGACCTTTCCGAGTACGCCAAGAGAGGGATTGGCAGTCCCTCTCTCTATCTGTGCAAGCATGCTTTTGCTGACTCCGGTCTGTTCTGCGGTCTGGTCCAGACTCATGCATTTTGACTTTCTTATTCTTTTTAAATTTGCCGCTACATTCTTTGACAAATAATCCATACTTTACTCCAGAATATGTTCTCTTCCCATTGAGATGATCGTTCGTACATGATCATCTGCAAGGGAATAAAAAATAGATTTTCCTTCTCTGCGGTTCTTCACCAGCTTGTTCTGCTTCAGGATGCGAAGCTGATGGGAAACTGCAGACTGTGTCATATTCAGAACTTTCGCAAGATCGCAGACACACACTTCTGATTCAAATAACACGAACAGAATGCGGATACGGGTAGAGTCTGCAAATACCTTGAACAGATCTGCCAGATCATACAATTCTTCCTCGTCCGGCATGGTTTCATTTACGATCTTCAGAAGGTCTTCATGGATTTCCTGACATTCACAGCTTAATTCTTCTCTTTCTTCTGTCATATATATCTCTCTTTCTTTCAACCCATCTTTGTAACCTGTAGTTACAATTTCTTTACAAAAAGGGTTCTTATCGCGTTCAGGACAGCAATTACCATAACTCCGACATCAGCAAAGATTGCAACCCACATGTTGGCAATACCAACTGCGCCGAGAATCAGGCAGATTACCTTGATACCGATTGCAAAGTAAATATTTTCATAAACAATACGCATGCATTTCTTCGCAATGCGGATCGCTTTGACGATTTTTTGCGGATCATCATCCATCAGGACGACATCAGCGGCTTCGATCGCAGCATCTGAGCCAAGCGCTCCCATTGCAATACCGATATCGGCTCTGGAAAGTACCGGTGCATCGTTTATACCGTCACCAACAAAGGCAAGTTTTTCTTTCGCTGTCTTTTTTGCAAGGAGTTCTTCTACCTTTGTTACTTTATCAGCCGGCAGAAGTTCACTGTATACACGGTCCACGCCCAGTTCACCGGCTACCTGCTGTGCAACTTTATCGATATCTCCGGTCAGCATGACTGTCTCTTTGATGCCGTGTTTCTTAAGATTTGCGATTGCCTCTTTTGATGTCGGTTTCGGCACATCAGCGATCAGGATATGTCCTGCATAAGCACCGTTGATTGCCACATGAATGACCGTTCCTACCTGATGACATTCGACTACTTCTACTCCGATACGTTTCATCAGTTTTGCATTGCCGACTGCTACAGAAACTCCGTCTACTTTTGCGGTAACACCATTTCCACTGATTTCTTCTACATCTGTTACACGATTCTGATCAATTTCTTTGCCATAAGCAGTTTTCAGGCTACGGCTGATCGGATGTGTGGAAAAGCTTTCTGCAAGTGCGGCATATTCAAGGATTTTTGCTTCTTCCATAGTATTGTGATGCACACCGGCAACTTCAAACACACCTTTTGTCAGAGTACCTGTCTTGTCAAATACAACATATTTTGTCTGTGCCAGAGTTTCCAGATAGTTTGATCCTTTGACCAAGACACCGGCATTGCTTGCACCACCGATTCCCGCAAAGAAACTGAGCGGAATACTGATAACAAGTGCACACGGGCAGCTGATAACCAGGAAGGTCAGCGCACGGTAGACCCACTGTCCCCACTGCGCAGGATTGTGGAGGAAAAAAAGATTTACAATCGGCGGCAGTAACGCAAGGGCAAGCGCACCATAGCAGACTGCCGGCGTATAATATCGTGCAAATTTTGAAATAAAGTTTTCGGATCTGGATTTACGGGAACTGGAATTCTCGACAAGTTCCAGAATCCTGGATACAGTAGATTCACCAAACTCTTTTGTAGTACGGATTCTCAGCACACCTGTCATATTGATACATCCGCTGATGATCTCATCTCCCGGTTTTGCATTTCTCGGAAGACTCTCACCGGTCAGGGCACTTGTATTCAGAGTTGTACTTCCTTCAATGATCACACCGTCGATCGGAACTTTTTCACCCGGCTGTACTACGATCATGGAACCGATCTCGACTTCATCCGGATCAACCTGTTCCAGTTTGCCGTCTTTTTCGATATTTGCATAATCCGGACGGATATCCATCAGTTCACTGATGTTGCGACGGCTTTTGCCTACTGCATAGCTCTGGAAAAGTTCACCTATCTGGTAAAAAAGCATAACGGCGATTGCCTCATTATAATCTCCACTCTTCTCATAAACTGCCAGTCCGAAAGCGCCGACTGTGGCAATCGCCATCAGGAAGTTTTCGTCAAACACCTGACCATTTTTGATTCCCTTGAAAGCTTTTTTCAAAATATCATATCCGATTTCCAGATAAATCGCCAGATAACAGATGAATCTCGGAATTCCTGTAATCGGAATGAAATGCAGAACGACTAGTAGTACCGCTGCTATGATAATACGTGTCATCATTTTTTTCTGCTTTTTATTCATCTCTTTTCTCTCCTTTTTGAAAATCGCTCTGCCGCAGCCGCAGCAGAGCAATCAGGTTCATTCTTATAAATAAATTTCGCAGTCGTCTTCAACCTTCTTGCAATTCTTGAGGACTTCTTTCATAACACTCTTCGGATCCTGTCCTTCTTCGAATTCTACGTTCATTTTCAGCATCATAAAGTTTACGCTTGCATCCTTAACACCTGCTGTGTTCTTGGCAGCTTCTTCCATTTTGTTTGCACAGTTTGCGCAGTCAACTTCGATTTTGTAAGATTTTTTCATAGTAGGCTTCTCCTTTTATTTGTTTATTCTTTTCTTTCGTTCTTTCATATGAACAATCATTCATATGTTTGATTGTATTATAACATTCCGGTCACATATGTCAATATATTTCCGATAAATTTTCAAGAATTTTATCAGATATTTGGTTACGTAATAATTTCCTATAACGTAAAAATTCCCGGAATACCATCCAGATACTCCGGGAATTTTTCTTTTTATTCTTTAACAAGCAGGGCCACTGCTTCGGTCCATACTGTTTCGCAGAACTGATCTACGCAGCATGCCTTTTCCAGACGGTAGCCTGCTGCAAGAAATGCCTCCAGGTCACGTGCAAGACTGGTCGCCTTACAGGAAACATATACGATACGGTTCACACCGTAGGAAAGGATCTTCGGCAGTGCTTTCGGATGAATACCATCTCGCGGCGGATCCAGCACGATCACATCCGGCTTTTCCGTCAGGTTATCCAGAACTTTCAGAACATCGCCTGCAATGAAACGGCAATTATCCAGCCCGTTCAGCGTTGCATTTTCTCTTGCAGCTTCCACTGCATCCTCTACGATTTCTACTCCGATCACCTCTTTTGCCACCGGCGCAAGAAGCTGTGCGATCGTACCAGTACCACTGTAAAGGTCAAATACCTCCATACCGCTGGTATTCTGAATGTATTCTCTTACAATATTATAAAGCACTTCCGCCGCCAGGGAATTCGGCTGGAAGAAAGAAAAGGTACTGATTCGGAATTTCAGTCCGAGCAGCGTCTCGTAGAAATAGTCCTGTCCATAAAGAATTCTTGTCTCATCGCTCTGCACGACATCTGATAGAGAATCGTTGAGAATATGCATGATCCCGACGATTTTTCCTTCCAGCGGAAGGGCCAGAAGCTGTTCTTTCAGTGGTTCCAGATCATATTCCTCCTGCGTGGTCGTAACAAGATGTACAAGAATCTCACCTGATGTTACACCACGGCGCAGCATCAGATGTCGGAGATAGCCTGTGTGCTGCAGTTTTCTGTAATAAGAAGCTCCTTTTTCTCTGAAAAACTCACGTACACAGGTCAGAATATCAGTCATATCCTTATGCACCAATTTACAGTCATCCGTATTTAAGATGTCATAAGTGCTACCCTTCTTGTGCAGTCCCAGAGAAAGTGGACCGTCTTTGTACTCATCTCCAAAAGAGAATTCCATCTTGTTACGATAGCCAAACTCAATCGGACTTCCATGGATGCCTTCCCATTCGAAATCCGCCAGACCGTTCTCATCTACCTGACCACCCTGTACCAGTGCATCCTCCAGCAGTTCTTTTATCTGTGTTTCTTTCATTGCCAGCTGATTCTCATAAGACATCGTCTGATACATGCAGCCGCCACATGCCGGAAAATTGCTGCACACCGCCTCTCTTGTCTCAAGAGGAGATTTTTCCAGGACTTCAAGGATTCGTCCCTGTGCTCTGCCGGAACGTTTTTTCTGGATCATAAAGCGTACTTTCTGTCCCGGAATTCCGTTTTTGATCAGCACTTTCTGATCGTCAATACAGACATAACCTTTATTCGGAAAGTCCACCTTTTCTATTACACCTTCGTAAATTTCACCTTTTTTCATTTCAATTATTCCTCATCTATTTTAAATCAAAGCAGACAAGTCTCCTCAAACTACACAACTACTTCAATCTTTGAGTGACTTGTTATGCTTTGCGCGCTAGATGCAGTCTGCTTTAGCAGACATATTCCACTTGCATCTAGTCGCATCCTCGCGGAGCGTGCTGCTCTGTCTTTGACAGAGCAGTAAAACAGCCCCGGTTATCTGCCGGAGCTGCTGATTCATGCTACTCTTACTTTTCCTCGTCTTCGAAATAATCATCAAAATCATCATCGAAATCTTCTTCAAAATCTTCCAGATAATCCGGAGCGAAGAAACGATATACTGCAAACGCAATACCTGCTACTGCTGCAACAGCACCGATGATCGCCAGTACCCAAAGGACTGTATTTTTGTCTTTTTCGTCCTCTTTTTTCTTTAAGGCAGCAAGTAAATCTTCAATTTTTTCGTTCTGTAATAAATGATTCAGATTCATGATGGGCACCTTCCTCTCGTTCAAACTCATTTATAGGTCATAGTATACCACGAATTCCTTCATTTTACCATATCTTCTCATAAATTTTCGCCGATGTAACCACCATCATCTTTTACTTCTGATACACCGATTTTTTCTCCCAGATGTACTCTTGTTTCGATCCCCTTTTCGGAATTAAAGAAGATGTCCGGATCCGGTAATACGCGGTCTTTCTGAGTCATCAGTACGATCGTCGAGCCACCGAAAGCAAAATTACCTTTTTCTTTGCCTCGCTTCACTCTGCCCCGAAGCGGAACATTCTCGATTCTGCCAACCATCAGGGCACCGACTTCCATCATAAGGACCGTGCCGAAATTGACAGTTTTTAGCAGCGCATATTCTCTTGTATTTTCTTTATAGATCGGATAAACATCGTTTGCCACCGGATTGACGGTGTGCAGCGCACCATCAATGTGTACTCTCCTTGATTCAAAACCATCATCTATATAGATGTATCGGTGATAATCATCTACACAGAGTCGGAATACCCAGAGATAACCGCCCTCGTAACGCTTCGCAAGTACCGGATTTCTAAGAAGTTCCGCAACCGTATACGGGGTGTGTTTAATTTTCACCCGGCAATTTTCATCAATCGGATAGACGCTCACCCGGCTGTCACACGGACTTACAAAATGCTCCGGTACCATACTGACCGGCCTCGCACCCTCGCGGATCCTTCTTGTAAAGAAGTCATTGTACGACCGGAACTTTCTCTTTTCATAATCCCGCATGTCGATTCCGGCATGACGGATAAATGCCGGTACTGCCAGAGCCGAAAGACGCGAATCAAGAATCCTGCCGCCAAGCTCAGATAAAACCGGATTTACCAGTGGCTTTAATACTGCCCTGCCAGGTGCACAGCCGTACATCTTCTCAAGAAGGCGGTCCTGCCCGGAATCATTTTTACAGATATGTCCCTGTCTGTCTGCTGTATAGCTGCTCACGGAGCCACTCCTTTCAGTTTTGTCACAACACCATGACGAGCCCACCATGCTTCCTTATAGAAAAGAATAAAGAAGACTGCTACTGCCACAACCGAAACCAGAACAACCAGTTCTTTATTTGTCGGTTTACGGAAACGGAAATTAAGTATAAACAAAAATCCAACGATCAGCATTGCAGCATGGAGCAATCCTACAAAATAACGGAATCCCGGAAAAAACATAGATGCCACAAACAGAAACGGCATGATCACAGCCATCGAGGTGATCGGAAGTCCCTGATAATATTTACGGTTTTCGCTTGTCTCACTCTGTCTCTTTGCTTCCATTACATTAAAATATGCCAGACGGATCACGCCTGCCAGACCATAGAACGCAAGTATAACAATACTGTAAAGCTTGCACATGCCAAGTTTGTATCCAAGGATGATCGGAAAAATTCCGAAACAGACAATATCACACAGAGAATCTATCTGAATGCCAAAGGATTTCTCGTCGTCTGTCCTGTCTTTCTTTGTTCTCGCTATTTTTCCGTCAAACATATCACACAGTCCGGAGAATGCCAGACAGAAAACTGCCACCGTAAGTTTCCCATCGATTGCACAGAACATACCCACTATCGAAGAAACAAGACTGATATATGTAACCACTACCGTATAATCATAAAATCCTATCATTCGTAACTCTCCTTCTCTTTGCTGTCATGCTCCTGTCCGATCGTAAGCTGTGCCACGATGGTAAAAAGAGCACTGATCAAAAGCTCCCCATAATATCCAAGTCCTCTGCTGAGAACCATTCCCGGTAAAAGTAGTATTCCAAAAACCGGTGTAAAAATCGTCAGAAACAGTGTTTCACTGATTCCCATGCCACCCGGAAGAGGAAGCATATCAACAGAAACAGAAATCACCGCCTGCAGAAACAGCACCGTCCAGAATCCTGTTCCCGACAGCGAAAAGGATCTGTATACAAACCAGGTCACCGCAAACATTGCCATTCTCTGTACAAAGGTAATCCCAATTACATTTGCGATCACTTTTGAATGAGTTTTGAGATACGCCGCCGTATCTCTGTATGCATCCATAGAGTCTTCCAGCTTCTTAAGTCTTCCGTCTTTCCTGCGGAGAATGTGAAGCTTCTCCAGTATCTTAAGTCCCCCTACCATAAAGCTTCTTGCAAGGAGCGGATGAAATACCAGTATTGTCATAAAAGTCACACAGAAAATATTCAGCGCAAGTCCAAGATAAAATACCGGAAGTATCCCTTCAAGATACTGATGTAAAAATCCTCTTCCAAATACCGCCACGCCGATTCCGATCACAACAAGCACCAGTTTGTATGTAATCGTAATTATCATAAGAATCACGGCGGATACCGGTATGGGTATATTTTTCTTTTTCATGTAGTATGCCTGCATCGGCTGTCCGCCACTTGCAGACGGTGTGATACAACTGAAGAAAAAACCCACCGATGAAAAAAGAAAGCATGTTTTCTTTTTTACTTTGATTCCATACGAACGCATCATATACCATATAATGATCGATTCACCCCAGATAAAAAATGCGACCAGCGCAAGCCCGGGTGCAAGCCAGCGCTTATCTGCACTGCGTATGGCATCCATCATAGATTCAAGATCTTCTCCATGAAATACTCCGTAGATGGTAAGTGCAAATACAGCCACCAGAAAGACCCCGTTGAAGATCACTTTTTTATTTTTTTTCATAAGTAGCTCACCCTTCTGTCAGCCTGCGAATTTTCTGTTCGATCCTGCTGCCGAATCTTTCGTATATCCTGTAGAGATCTGTCTTTCTTCCGATGAAGAAACAGGATTCAGCAAGAAGGATTCCTCCTGCCACGTCTACGATCACATGCTGTTTCGTAAGAAGTGTGGATGCAAATACCAGAATTGCAATTACCATGGACACTCTCTGATACCAGCGCGGAATTTCTTTCCTGCCACGGATTCCCAGATAACAGAACCAACTTACCAGACAGTGGATGGATGGAAACAGATTGTCTGCCGCGTCAATCGAATACAGCCACAGAGCTGCCTGATTCCACAAACCGCCCCCTGTAATCACCGGTCTTGTATTTGTCGTTGGAAATGCAAGAAAAAACACAAGGCAGATACATCTCGATATAAAATCTCCTGTAAAAAACTGATAGACACTGCGCCGATCCTGCCTTGCAATAAGAATGTAATTGACAGCCCAGAAGACATAACAGCCAAAATAGATCACCAGAAACTCCGGGACAAAAGGAAATCTTCTGTCCACGCCTGTCTCGATATTGTGATGATACCATCCGCCTGCGATCATCCTTGAACCTGAATAGACAAGACAATTAAATACAAAAGAAAATATAACCGGAAAAACTCCATAAGCAGGGAGTATTCTCGTAAGACCTTTTAAAAGCTTTTGCATAATGTACTCCCTTCGTTTTTCATATAAAACAGTATAGCATTCCCTGACAGGTGAGGCAACTAAAGTACGAAAACATTAAGAATTCTTAAGAAAAAAGTTATATTCTTTTCAGCTTTGCAAATGCTGCAAACATTTTTTTTGTACCAAAGCGGTCAAAATCTACGGTAACCTCATAATCTCTGCCGCCTTCTACGATATCTTTAACGATGCCAACACCGAATTTGACATGGCGCACGGTATCACCGACTCCGTAATCAAGAGAATCCGCTTTGGTCACTTTGAAGTTCTGTGGCTGAAATGCCTTCGTATGGAAATTCTTCTTCATCTGAAGATAACTGTTCAGTGAAGATTTCGTCTCCGGCATCTTCGGTTTGCGCTCCTGCACAGTATTTCCGAGTTCTACCAGTTCACGCGGAATCTCCCTCACAAACCTGGATACACGGTTATACTGCGTCTCCCCACGTACCATACGCTGCTGCGCGCTGGTCAGTGTCAGTTCTTTCATTGCACGGGTAATACCTACATAACACAGGCGACGCTCTTCTTCCATGTCGGAAGGATCTCCCGAAAAGATACTCATGCTGCCCGGAAACATCCCGTCTTCCATACCGGCAAGATAAACATACGGAAACTCCAGTCCCTTTGCACTGTGAAGAGTCATCAGAATCACATAATCCTGATTTTCATCAACTGAATCAATCTCCGCTATCAGGGCAATTTCCTCAAGGAAGCCGGACAGAGTCGCTTCGCGTTCTTCATCCTTCATGGCTTCTTCATAAGAAACCGTCTTGGAAATCAGTTCATCAATATTTTCGATTCTCGCTCTTGCCTCATCAGTATCCTCGGCTTTGAGTTCATCCACATAACCAGTCAGGTCAATGATCTCTTCAAGAAGTTCTGACACAGAATATGCCTGTGCTTTGCTCTTTAATGACTGAATAAAAGTCACAAAGCCCTCGATCTTTGACAGACTTCTTCCGATTGACGGAACCTCCTCCGCCACACGAAGGGCATCATAAAAACTGATATTCATCATATCCGCATAATCCTGCACCCTGCCGACAGTCGTTGCACCGATGCCACGCTTCGGTACATTTAAGATACGTCGTACGGCAAGATCATCTGCTGCATTGTCTACAGTCTTTAAATAACACAGAAGATCTTTGATTTCTTTTCGTGCATAGAAATTTACACCACCGACGATCTTGTACGGAATATTGGCAAGCAGACATTTTTCTTCAAAAAGTCGTGACTGGGCATTTGTACGGTAAAGTACTGCGCAGTCATGGTAATCTGCCGTGCCGTCACGGTGGCGCTTTGCAATATCACCCACAACATATTCTGCTTCTTCATAGCCGTTCATAAACTGACGGAAATGTATCTTCTCCCCTTCCGGATTCTCCGTCCAGAGAGTCTTTTCTTTACGTTCGGTATTATTGGAGATCACACCGTTTGCCGCATCAAGAATATTCTGTGTGGAACGATAATTCTGCTCAAGACGGATGACTTTTGCATTCGGAAATACTCTCTCGAATCCCAGAATGTTGCCGATATTGGCTCCGCGGAACTTGTAAATAGACTGGTCATCATCACCTACTACACAAAGGTTCTGACTTTTTGAAGCCAATTGTTTTACAAATGCAAACTGTGCAGCATTTGTGTCCTGATACTCATCCACCATAATGTATTGCAGTCTGTTTTGATAGCTTTCAAGCACCTCTGGACATTTGTTAAACAATTCAACTGTTTTCATGATTAAATCATCAAAATCCAATGCATTATTATTTTTAAGTGCCTGCTGATAATCATTATAAATCTTTGAAACATTTATCATCTTGAAGTCTCTATTTGCCATTGCAGACACATCAGATGTAGTCATTAACTTATTTTTAAAATCTGATATTTTATTTATCATGGCATTTTCTTTGTAAATTTTTGAATCTAAATTCAGGTCTTTTATAACATTTTTCATAAGACGCTTCTGATCGTCAGTATCATATATTGTAAAGTCATTGCTATATCCCATTCTGTCAATAAATCTACGAAGAATACGCACGCATGCCGAATGAAATGTGCTGACCCATACCTGCTCAGCACCAAAACCAACGATTTTGTTGACCCTGGAGCGCATCTCTGCTGCTGCCTTGTTGGTAAATGTAATAGCCATAATATTGTATGGATTCACTCCCTTTTCTTCTATTAAATAAGCAATACGATGTGTTAGAACTCTGGTTTTTCCTGATCCTGCACCTGCCAATATAAGCAATGGTCCTTCTGTGTGAAATGTAGCCATCTGCTGCATGTCATTTAATGTATCATATATATTGTTCATCTATTTCCATCCTTTTAAATTCCAAATCTTTTCTAATCATATTTTATAAAATTTTTTCCCTACGTGGAAAATATTTTACCACAGATATCTGTAAAAAGATATTATTTATAGAACAAAAGTTCTTTTATACTCAAAATACATCTTGTAGTTTTCATTACTACATATTATACTGTTAAAAGGAGGACACGTTATGTATTCAGAAGATTTTATTCAAGAATTACTACAGGAAGTAGAAAAATTTAACATAAATGATATTCCTAATATAGATTTATATATGGATCAGGTTACCACATATCTTGGTGACAAATTTAAGGTAACAAAAAGACATAAGGATGACAAATTGATGACAAAAACTATGATTAACAATTATGTTAAAAGTCATCTTTTACCATCACCTGAAAAAAAGAAATATTCCAAAGATCATATTATGGCTCTTATTATGATTTACTTTTTCAAAAATATTATTTCAATTAATGATGTAACAAAACTTCTTACACCATTGTTTGATTCATATTTTTATAATGAGGAACTTTCTTTGGAGTCAATTATCAACAGTTTTTTAGATTACATCCAAACATGCAATTTGCAGGATTCCATACTGAAAGAATTTGATGATTCAAAGAAGATTTTTGAAAACACACAGGTTGACGATAAAGATTATCTGGAAACTTTGGGACTTATAACTATGCTTAGTTAT
>OGCQ01003847.1_pt1 | contig 12893 bp, 10 predicted proteins | sample 1570161 | NCBI WGS metagenome assembly OGCQ01 (sample SAMEA4384402, study PRJEB24528) | human gut metagenome
TATCTCCTGATGTATCTCTTGAAGTTTCAGGTGTCTTAGTTGTTGTTTCAGCCGGTTTAGCCGTTGTCTCAGCCTGTTTTGTCGTTGTTTCAGGTGTCTTTGTTGTTGTCTCAACCAGTTTTGTTGTTGTTTCAACCTGTCCCGGATTATTTAAATCGTCAGGTGCATCAGGATTTTCAATCATTGATGCTGTTGGAATATTTAATGAAATAGTATATTTGTTGTTATCTTCATTAACTTCATTCTGAATTCTATTAACATCATCTACCCATACCATTACGCTATGTTTTCCACTTGTAGCTGTCCAGTAATTTCTCTGTGCTGAACCAGAATTTACTGTCAAATCGACTGACTGGCCTGCTGCTAATCCGCTATTATATGTATCGCACCATAAAATGTTTGATGTGTTTCCATCAATCTGTAACTGATATCCGATAGTTGTTCCTGCCGGAATAGCTGTATCACCAGCATTTGTAATTGTTGCTGTAAATACTAACTGATCTCCAACAGCGATATCCTGCTTATTTGCAACTATCTTTGATACAACTAAGTCATATCCACCTGAAACTCTTGTTACAGGGTTTGTAGCTGCATCTCCATAAACATTAAATTTCTTTGTTCTTGTATTGTTGTTCTTGTCTGTTTCATTTGGAAGTTTATTTGTATCATCTGCTGTTGCAACGATTGTATGACCACCTCTTGAAGCTGTCCAAGCACCTGTTGTTGAAATTTTAACTGTCTGTCCTGCTTTCAAACCATCTTTGAATTTCTGATTTCTATAAGTTGTTGTTCCATCAACTACAACTTTGAAGCCAATTGTTACTCCTTCAGGAATATCTACATTGCTTGTGTTAGTAATTGCAACAGAGAATGTAACCTTATCTCCATTTTTAAGGTCTGATGAACCATTTTCATTTTTCCATGTTAAACCTGTTAAAGCAATGTCATATCCAGTAATACCTTCTAATGGATCTGTAACTCCGCCTTGCTGTCCACCACGATTATTTGGTTCAGGATATCCCGGTACTGCATATGTAACATCATCATCATAGATTGTTGCATTCTTCACACATGATGAATCTGTTCCACCTGTATAGAAATATGGTGATCCATCTTCTTTGTTCTTAAATGCAGAATTTGCAATTTCGATTCCATTAAATGTAGCTGATGATGAGCTTCCAAGTCTTATAGCTGCACCTGCATGAGGAACTGATGAATAATTTCCCTGCTGACCATCTATACCTGAGCCTAAAATCTTAGTATTGTTAAATACTACATTGCTTGCTGAGTTATCAAGAATTCTAATACCATCATGCTGAGCATCGTAAATCTGAGTATTGTTAAATGTTACATTCTTGACTTCCTGCTTGATATCAACTGCACCAAGTTCTTCACCCCAGCTGTCCTTTGTACATCCGGCACGAACTATGATGTTATTATCAAATGTCATATTTTTACACTCACTAAATTTGTAACCGTCAAATGTTGTATTTAAATGAATACCTGCTGCCATAAATGTATCGCAAATGTAGTTGTTATAAACTTTGAAATTATCACCACCATAGATTGCAATACCACCAGCTCTCCATATGAAATCAATTGTATTATATGCAAATACATTTCCAGATTCATTTTTAGCTCCGCCCCAGCTGTTATTCCAACATGCTAAACCATCATCACCATTGTTTCTGATAGAGCAGTTGTAAACTGTTGCATTGCTTGTACCCTGACAGAAGTTCACTCCGTCTGCAAGATTATTTCTAATTCTACAGTCCATTACTTTAACTCCGTCTGAGTAATCCATTTTTCCATTGTAATCACCAAACCAGAATCCACATTCAAAATGTTCTTCCCAAATATCATGGATTACTGATCCATCAGTGAATACATCCATAAAGCATTTATATACTGCCTGCTGATTATAACGTGATCTAAGATTTGAATTAATGTACATATTACAAAATTCAATATTATTACAATATCCATCCTTTGAACCGCTTGTCTGCCATCCGGCGGAAATACCACCGCCACCGGCATCAGGATTTGTAAACTGAATGTTTGTATACCATATACCTGCACCTGTAATCTTCATGTTTGAACCATATAATCTCCAAACCTGTCCGATTTCAAATGTTCCTGCCGGAATATAAACATCCATGTTTGATCTGTCTGCTTCTTCTATACAACGATAAATTGCATCATAGTCGTCCTGTCCATCATCAGGAACTGCTCCAAAATCTTCAACATTTAAAGAATTGTCCGGCTGTGCAATTTCATCAGGTACATTTTCAATTTCAAGGAAGTCTACACCATATTCTAAAGCATTGGCTCCACTGCTCTGAATTCTGATTGTATCACCCTTCTTTAATGAATTGTCTAATTTAAAATGTACTTCATCAAATGCAAAACATGGTGCACCACCATCGTTATTGTCACTTGGATTTCCACTGGCAAAATACTGCCACATGAAATAAGATGTTAAATCTATTGTCTGTTTGTACTGTCCGTTTACATACACATCTAATGAGCCTTTAAGTCCCATTCCATCACTAGAATCAGGCATTGTAAATCTCATTGTAACCCCATCTCCGGTAGTGTTCATTGTCCACTCTGCGTAAGCTCCTTTTCCAGGAAGTCTTACATATGACTGTTCCGAAGCCTGACTTGCAATATTCATTCTGTCGAAATTCTTTGATGAAGCAATCTGTGCTCCGCCACCAATATTCGCCTGTAATGAATCATATCTTGTGTAAGGAACTTCAGCCCCTACACGCCCACTTGCATCAGCTTGCGGAATATCAAACTTTGATTCCGAAGCCACCCCTGCGTTTACCTTAAACACACTCTGTGCTGAAGGTAAAGGTTGTAATACCATTGCCCCTGCTAAAGCAAATGATAAAACCTTTTGAATACTTTTTCTCATGTTTCTTCTCCTTCTTATTATTTAAAGTTTTACGTTCAACTATTCGCAATTGTGTTGGTTATTTAGATACGACCCCCGACCATCTTCCATATAATCTTTTCTTTTCCACAATTTTATACGCTCTAGCCTTAACGTAATACTTTTTTGCTACATTAATTTTTTTGAAAACCGCTTTTGTCCCCTTTAAGTTTTTAGTAACAGTATTTTTGCCTGCGAACTTCTTTGAAGTTGAAACTTTAATCTGATACCTGTAAACCCCTCTTAGCTTTTTCAATTTTATTTTCATTTTGCCTTTTGTCTTTTTTACAGATTTAATTTTTACTTTTCCCGGTTTACTCTGAGTTGCCTTTTCTACAGTGTTATTCTCTTTATTATTAACCGTTTCCTGATTTGATTCTTTCACAGATTCCTTCTGACTTTTACAATCAGTTGTTGTCTCTTCCTTATTATCTGGCATTACTGTTTCATCATTTTTTATTTCTGACGCCTCAGGATATCCCGATACTTCATAAACTAGATTATTATACAACAATTCATTCAAAATTGAAATTCCATTATAATTTCCTGTGAACAGATATGGCTTATTATTTTGATTATAAGCACTGTTAGTTATGCTTATATTATTAAATTCTGCTTTTGGACTTCCTGATGACTTTATCGCCGCACCAACATTTCCTGACACTTTCTGTCCTGCAGTTCCACTTCCATAAATTACTGTATTTTCAAATTTTATACCCTGCACATTATCCTTAACAACTACTCCATCATGCCATGAGTCATATATTTTTGTGTTACTAAATGAAATATTTTTTACATTTTGTGAAATGTCTATAGCTGCTAAAGAACTGCCCCAACTGTCTTTATATGTTCCACATCTTACCAATGTATTGTTTTCGAATTTTATATTTTTTGTGTTATTAAATTTATAACCATCAAATGTTGTGTTCAAATGAATTCCGGATGCCATGAATGTATCGCAAATATAATTATTGTAAATATTGAATCCATCTCCTCCATATATTGCAATGCCTCCGGCTCTCCAAATAAAGTCTATTGTATTATATGCAAACACATTTCCTGTTTCATCTTTTGCTGACAAATAATTATTATTCCAACATGCCAGTCCGTCATCTCCATTATTTCTTATTGAGCAGTTATATACCACACTATTGCTTGTGCCCTGACAGAAATTTACTCCGTCAGCCAAATTGTTTCTAATTCTACAATTGATTATTTTCATTCCATCTGAATAATCAACTGTTCCACTATAATCTCCTATCCAAAATCCACACTCAAAATGGTCTTCCCAAATATCATGTATTACACTTCCATTTCCCGGAACATCACTAAAACATTTATATGATGCCTGTTCATTATATCTGGAGCTTAAATTTGAATTAATATACATATTGCAAAATTCTACATTATAGCATGAATTTTCTCCTGCAAATGCAATTCCTCCACTATTCGCATTACTGTTTGTGAACTGAATGTTTGTATACCACATTCCAGCTCCCGTAACTTTTATGTTCTTTCCATAAAAAGTCCATTTTCTGCCTATATTAAAAGTTCCTGCCGGGAAATAAACATCTTTTCCCTGAATATTAGCAGCACTTATACAATTTCTTATTGCATTATAATCATCTTTTCCATCATTTGGCTTTGCACCATAATCTACAACATTCAAAGAATTTGCAGGTTGCGAAATAGGTTGTGGAACTTCTTCGATTTCAAGAAAATCAACACCATAAACCAAATTATCTCTTCCTGAGTTTTGAACTCTTATTTTGTCCCCCGGATTTAAAGTTTTATTCAAAATAAAATGTACTTCATCAAATGCAAAGCACGGAACTCCTCCGTTGTTTTTATCACTTGGGTTTCCACCTGCAAAATATTGCCACATGTAATAAGATGTCAAATCAACTTTCTGACAAAATTCTCCATTTACATATACATCAAGGCTTCCTGTTAATCCTTTACCGTCTGTTGAATCCGGCATTGTAAATCTCATTGTTACACCTGAACCACTTTTAACTGCAGTCCATTCTGCATATGAATCTTTAACCGGCAGACTTACATACGACTGTTGTGACGCCTGACTTGCAATCTTTGTTCGTTCAGATTTTACTGACTCTTCTATTTTTGCGCCATTTCCAATCTCTGCATCTTTTGAATCATATCTAAGATAGGGCATGCTTGCACCAATTCTTCCTGCCTCATCTGCTTGAGGAATTTCAAATTCTGAACTTATATCCGCCTTTACCTCTGTATTAAATTCTGTCATATTTCCCCCTGTTGTCATTACTATTCCCATCAATATAACTGTAAAAACTTTTCCCTTCTTCACTTGCATTTGCCCTTTCTTTTAAAACGAAAGCCCTCACATGTTTATTACGTGAGGGCTTTCTAGTAATTAACTGTTATTATTATTTATTTTTTACCTGTTTAACTGCTGACCATTTGCCATAAACTTTAGCCTTGTTTACTACTTTGTATGCTCTAGCCTTAACATAGTATTTCTTGTTTGCTTTTAATTTCTTAACAACAAATTTAACTTTTGCAGTTGTGATTGTCTTTGTTGCTTTACCCTTAAATTTCTTAGATGTAGAAATTTTAACCTGGTATCCTTTTGCCCCTTTAACTTTCTTAAGTACTACAGAAGCTTTCTTTGCTGATTTTTTCTTTGTTGCACTCTTAACAGCTGTCTTTCCAACTGAATTTTTTGCTGCCTGAGTTGTTGTTGGTGCTACAGTTGTTGTTTTTTTTGTTGGTGCTGCAGTTGTTGTCGGCTGTGGTTCACTCTTCTTTCCACCATATAACACTGCGTCTGTAATTGAAATATTTACGTCTTCGTCTTCTGCTGAGCAGTGCATATGTACACCTGAATTATATTTGCTCATATCAACGCCTGATTTAGCAAGATCAATTACTACTGTTGTGTTGTTTCCAACAAGTGGAATTGCACTACCATCTTCTGTTACAAAATGAGTTGCCTGTTCAGGATCAAACCAGAATGGTCCCTGTTTTTCTCCACCTTTGCCTTCAAATTCAAATCTAAGTAATTTAATATTACCTGTATATGTAATCTTTAAGTATTTGTATGATTCGTTTGCAAAGTCTTTAAATGTTGCCCATCCAAGATATTTGTAATTTGGTTTTTCTACAGAGCCTTTCTTAATTGAGTAAGTTCCAATCATAGCACTCTTGCCCTGGTCATCACCATTTAAAATGATGTCATTTGTTCCATCTGCAATTACTTTTTCTGTTGTTGTTTCCGGTGTTGTTTCCCCATTATTGTCAGGTGTTGTTTCCTCTGGAGTTGTTTCTTCTGGTTCAACTACAGTCTTTGCTACCTGAAGTGGTGTATTAGTAAACTGAGCATCTGTAATTGTAAATGTGCCTTTACCCTTTGTGTCATGCATATGGATTGTAGCAATTCCTTCAGCATTTGTAATTCCCGATTTTGCAAGGTCAATTACAACTGTCTGCTCTGTTTCTGTTGGATTAGCAACTAATGTATCATCTACAGTCTTAATCGTTCCCTGTGGATTTTCTTTAAACCAGAATGTTCCTAATCCTTTATCTGTTCCAACTACTTCAAATCTAAGTTCATCAAATGATGTAGATTCACCTGTATATGATAACTGTAAATACTGGTAATCATTTGTTACATTTAGGTCAGCAAGATCAATTCCTGCAAGATACTGATATCCTTCTCCCTCTCCAGGATTATATTCTTTAGCCATCCATGGAATGCTAACCGTCTTAACTTCTTTTGGACTGTTTGTAAACTTAGCTTCCTTAATTGTAAACTTACCATTTCCCGGTGAATCATGCATATGAATCGTAGTAATTAAGTCCGCACCACTAATTCCTAATTTTTGAAGATCAATTACTGCTGTCTGTTCCTCTTCTGAAGGATCTGCAACTAATGTATCATCAGATGTCTTAATTGTTCCCTGTGGGTTTTCCTTAAACCAATATGTTCCCAAAGAGCCATCTGCTCCTGCCATTTCAAATCTTAAAGCATCAAATGCCGTAGCATCGCCTGTATATGTGAGTTGTAAATATTTATATTCACTAGTCAATTCCAGTGCTGCAAGATCAACACCTGCAAGATATTTGTAATCACCATCTGTGCCCGGATCATATTCTTTAGCCATCCATGGAATACTAACTTCCTTATACGAATTAACTTCTGCTTCTGTTCCGCTCTCTTCATCCGCTTTTACTGATGCAAAGTTCACCCCTGCCAAGCTGCTTACCGCCAATGTTCCGACGCATGCGTAAGCAATTGCTTTGTTACTAATTTTCTTTAATCTCATACGAACCTTCTTCCTTTCTTAGAATTACTGGATTTTCATTTTCTTTGATGCAACTAATGCTGCACCTGCTATTGTTGAGGTAATTCCTGCTACAACTTCAACTTCTATTCCACTTTCCATAGCAACTTCTAGCATAATACCTGCCATGCCATAAATTCCAGCATCTCCACTACTGATTAAAGCTATATCTTGCCCTGTTTTAGCAATTTCTAAAACTTCTTTACATCTTTCTATTTCTCGTTTCATTCCTGAAACTAAAAATTCTTTATCTGGAAATTCATCTTTAACTAAATCAACATAAGTTGTATATCCAGCTATGACATCTACATTTTTTAAAATATTATATGCTCTTATACTTATATCCTCCATATTTCCAGGTCCTATTCCCACTGCATAAATTTTTCCATTATTCATATATCTTCATCTCCTCTTCATAAATTGAAATTGTTATACCATTGTATTTTTCTTTCATTACTAAAAATTTTCCATTTCCTACTGATGATAAAAGTGCAACAGGCTCTGATACAGCCCTTACTCCAATAGTTTTTTCTACAAAATCTGAACCTTCAAATTGGTTTTGAATTTTTTTTATCTCATCTCTTGAAATTATTTCTAAATCTAAATTTAAAAATTTTGCAGCATCTATCAAACCTTTTTCATTTTCTTTTACATCTACAGTTGCTACTTTTTTAACTGATTTTATATCTAAATTATTTTTATCTAAACAATCTTCAATAGCAGATAAAATATCTTCTGCTTTTATATCTTTCTTACAACCAATACCTAAAATTAAATTTTTAGGATAAATTCTAGTATATTCTATATTTTTTTTGTTTGATACTAGAACCATCTGCTGAATTTTTATCACTCACCTTAACATTTTTAGGTAAAAGTATATTTACTTTTTGCCCATTAACTATAAGAGATGTTACATCTTTGGCAGATTTTAAATCCTCAAGCTCTGCATTTATTTTCTGAGATATAGTGTCCACTGCTATTTTACCTGTAACATCTGAACTTGTTGTAATAACAGGGACAAGTTTTAAAATATTTGCAAGTGAATAGGTCAACTCATTTGCTCCACCTAAATGCCCTGATAAAAGAGAAATTACAAAATGTTTTCCTTCATCTATCAAAAGCACAGCTGGGTCTTTATCTTTTGTTCCTATTAAACTTGCTATCTTTCTTATCACAATCCCACTTGCCATTATAAAAATATGCCCATCATATTGAGAAAATTTTTCATTTATATTGCCAGCGAAATCTTCTATTTGTATTGTATTTTCTACATCATATTTTTTTAAAGTAAAAACATCTATTTCATAATCTTTTAAATGTTCTTTTAACTTTTCTTTATACTCTCTTGCAATATTTCCTGCACCTTTGGTTACAGTCCAAAATGCTAATTTCATATATTTTCCTTTCTATATATCTTCTATAAGATATTTCCAATAATATTTTGGAAGATTGCTTTGTTGAAGTTTCTTATTTTCTCTTTCTTTTATTGAAATACTTTTGTGAAAAGTTTTCCAAAGTTCTATTTCTTCATCACTCCACTCTATTTCAAGAGATTTTACAAAGAAAATTTCAACTTTTTTTGTGTCATAGTAAGCTATCATTTTTCTTTTTTTATCATAAATTGCGAATTTTTCTCTTTTCATTCTATTTATGAAATGGGAAAGTAAAATAGGAAGAACATTATTTTTAGGTTCAATGGTTGAAAACATTGTCCCATCTTTCACTTCCTTAAATCTCAGTACTCCAAGATATCTATGTCTTTCATTTAATACTTGTTTTACAAGTTTATTTACATAAAAAGCATGTTCATCAAGAGAACGTAAAATTTCTTCTCCTTGTTTTAATGCTTTATATACTGTATGAACTATTACAGTATCCTTATTTTTATCACTTGATAGAAAACAAGTTCGTATATTATTTAAAAAATTTTGTGACAATTTATCACATATAGCTTTTTCAACACGCCTAGCTTCAGAAAAATCAGTTATAACATTAATATCATCAAGTCCTAAGAGAAGTTGTTCAGTTTTAACTGTTATTCTAAGTGCATTATTTTTTCTATCTTTATATGCTATATAAATAACTGTTAGTAGTCCATCAAAACTTCCATCATAATAATAATTTGGCATTTTTTTTATAAGATTATCTAAGTGTAAGTCTTATATTTTCACCTCATATAATTATTTAGGTTGACAAAGGTAACCTATAAACCTCTACTTATATAAACATAACTATTTAATAAGTTAAACATTAAAAAGTCTTAGTTGCTCTGTTAACATTTTTTCTTTTTCTATAAGGGCATTTCTTACAAGGTCAGGATTTTCATTTTTAAATCCTAAAAATTCTCCATTTACAGTAATAAAATATTTTGCTCTCTTTATTATTATCCCCAACTTTTTTAAATGTTCATATCTTATTGTACTATATTTCCTACTCATAACTATACGTTTTGCTGAAGTTACTCCTATTCCTGGAACTCTTAAAAGTTCCTTATATGATGCTTTATTTATTTCTATTGGAAAAAAATTCCAATTTTGTATAGCCCAATTTGTTTTTGGATCAAGATGCGGATCTATAAATGGATTTTTCTCATTAAGAATTTCATTAGCCTTAAAACCATAAAATCTTAATAACCAATCTGCTTGATAAAGTCTATGTTCTCTTATCATAGGAACTGCTTCATCCATATTTACAAAAATTCCAGATTTATTTACAGGTACATAACCTGAATAATATACTCTTTTTAAATTAAAATTTTTATAAAGATTTTCACTTCTATTTAATATAGTATAATCACTTTCTCCACTTGCTCCTATTATCATCTGTGTTGTCTGCCCAGCTGGAACAAAAGATGGAGTACTTTTAAATATTTTTTTATCTTCAATATTTTCAATTAAATTTTTATGTATAAGTCCCATTGATGTTGAAATATCAGTAGCTTTCTTGTCAGGTGCAAGAAGTTTAAGTGCACTATTTTCAGCAAATTCTATATTTACTGAAACTCTATCTACATATAGCCCTATTTTATGAATAAGTTCTCTATTTGCCCCTGGTATTACTTTCATATGAATATAGCCATTAAATTTCTCTTCAAGTCTAAGTTTTTTAGCAACTGTAATCATAAGCTCCATTGTATAATCTGCACTTCTTATAATACCTGAACTTAGAAAAAGTCCTTCAATATAATTTCTTCTATAAAAATTTACAGTCAACTTTACAATTTCATCAGGAGTTAATATTGCTCTTTCAATATCATTATCTTTACGATTAATACAGTATTTACAATCATATATACAATAATTTGTCATAAGTATTTTAAGTAAAGAAATACATCTTCCATCTGCTGACCATGAATGACATATACCACTTATGGCTGCGTTTCCCAGTCCATTATTTGTATTTTTTCTGCCACTTCCACTTGAAGAACATGAAACATCATATTTTGCAGCATCACTTAATATTCTTAATTTTTCTTCTATAGATTTACTCATAATTTCCCCTTATCTAGTGAAACTTCTATAAGCTCACAATTTTTACAATGACATACCTTTTTTAATCAACTTTTATCATTTTTAGTATACCATCTTTTTAAGAATATTCAATAAAGGAAAGTAATTCTAACTTAAAATTTCTTAAAAAAATTTTATAAAATTATATTAAATTTATTATTTCAATTTTATTTTTTATAGTAGATATTCAGTTACTATAATCGTTTATTTCAGCTTGAATAAGAAATTTTTCACTATTAGCTTTACCCAAAGAGTAACTTTTCTCCATTCAGTTTCTTCAATTTCATAATATAGATCAGTAAGTGTGTCTATTTCTTCTAATTTTTTTTCACTAAAACTTTCTAATATATTCACTCTTTCCTCCCTATCAAAAGGAATATTTCTACCATAAATTTTTATTAGTTCTTCAATCAGATAAGCTAATTTCTCTGAGCCAATAGCTTGATATCCTTTATATGCGTCTTTCCAAACAATAGCAGTAGAGTTGCTTAAAAATTGTTGAAAACCTCCATTAGCAACTTCTGCTCCAAGCCAATGCATTGCAAGTAAATATCTTTGTTCTATTGTATAAGGTTTTAATGTTTCTTCGTATTCTTCATAAGTTCCATAAATATTTACTGTCTCCCAAGCAGGTTGAATAAGTTCAACACAAAAATCCGTAGGAGCTAAGTCTTCTATATATTTTTTTGTAACATTGATAAATTTTCTCTTCATAATCATTCCTTAGGTAAATAAAAGCACCAACCATTATTACAAACTTCTTCTGCAGCAAATTCATATTCTTTTTTATTTATAACTACTTTATAGATAGGAAAATCACATCCTTCTGCAATTTCTTTAGTATTTTCCCATTTATAATCAAATATATTTACTCCAAATAATTCTACTTCTCCATCAATACCATGTTTTTCATATTGCCAAGTTTTTTCTTTTAATACTTTCATTTTTATCTCCACCATAAAAATTATTTTAAATAAAAGTTTGTTTATAGAAATTATACCACTTAGTATTCCAACCTTTTGCTAAACACAAAGTATATAAGTCATCTTCATTTTGTATTCCTTTTTCTGTTATTATTTCATGAGTTTTTTTATTGACAATAAGCCCATTATCAAGTTCAAGTTGTAAATCAGGATAAATTGCTACACTTCTTATATGCGAAAATTCAGCGGTTTGAGTTTTTAAATTAGCTCCTGTCAATTCATCTATCACAATCTTATATTTTTTAATTCTTTGTACTTTCAACTTATTTTTCTTATCAGTAAGATCTTCATAGTATCTTGCTCTCATTACTTCTGCTTTATCTGAATCTCTTATCAAAATATATAATCTTTCTGAATATCTAATATAATCTCTTCTACGGAAAGTAGTTGCAGAATCAAAAATATTAGAAAGTAAATAGATAAACTCTGTTCCAGTAATATAATCAGCCCCAGATCTACCTATTGTAGCAAGATGATAATTAACTAAGTCTTTCTTTATACGTAATAAAGTATGTAAGTATTTACTGCTAATCCATACAATACCATGTCTATCAAGATTAGCACCTTTTAACCAAGCATTTTGTATAGAAGTAGCCCAGGTATCATTTAGTTCACCATAATCTTCTGCACTTATATCACATTTTAATTCTTTAATTGACACTAAATTTGTAGAAAGTTCATATTTCATTTAAATCATCCCTTTATACAACTTTTCTAGTACTTGCATAGCTTCAGTTGCTTTTGGATGTTTACATCTATCAGGATGAATAAGCTTTATCATTTCTTTATGCCATTTTTCTGCAACTTTTTTATTACTATAGTATTCATAAGTTATTCCTAAAAAGTCAAGTTGTGGCTTTCCTTCAATTTCTACTAGGTAGAATATGTATTTTGAGACTTTGTCCTTAAAATATAAATCTTCAATAACATATTTGTCATATAAAACTTGCCAAGAACTAGCTGCAACTTTTCTATTCAAAATTTTGGAAATTTTTTCTTTTGCTTCTTTTAGATTTGTAAAACTATTTTTTAATTTTTCAATGGAATCAATCATATTAATATCTGTTATTTCTGGTTTTGCTACTATATAATTTTCATATAGTGCTTTCCATGAAGCAGCTGTAACTTTCTTGTT